>Ga0163149_10000235_pt1 | contig 73125 bp, 53 predicted proteins | sample OliLakLV19MP5G1_FD_148604 | JGI IMG/M metagenome (GOLD analysis project Ga0163149, IMG submission 148604) | Freshwater microbial mat bacterial communities from Lake Vanda, McMurdo Dry Valleys, Antarctica - Oligotrophic Lake LV.19.MP5.G1 | ecosystem: Environmental > Aquatic > Freshwater > Lake >...
ATATCAGCAGCCTTTTTACTCACAATCAAGTGTTTACATCATTTCTGTATAGCAGTTTACAAAACCATAATGAATCATCTGTGTATTTGAAACTTTATATTATTCATTCGATCTTAAATATCCTCTATTACCTCATCTTAAGTATCGCATTTTGGAAAGCCCGCAAGGTTTAAATATCACAAATCTTATAATTTCGGGTAGCCTTGGTATGCTTACCCTGGTATCCTTTATTATTGCATTTATAGCCCAATATCAAAAAAAGATCTTAGCTCATAAATCTGAATTGCAACGAACCGAGACTGAGTTTCAAAAACAATTATTGGATGCCTCGGTGGAAGTTGCCGAGGAAGAACGCCGAAAAATTGCCGGCAATATCCATGATGATGTTGGACTTACAATTAATGTGGTTAAACTTAACCTAAGTAAGATCAAAAAGAATTTAAAGGATACCGAATTAGTGAACGAACTTATTGAAACAGATATTAAAATACTAGAAGATATTCATACAACCCTTAGGGGTATCTCTCATGAACTCATGCCTCCATCCCTTTCCCTTCTTGGTTTGAAGAAAGGCTTAAGAGAAATGAGTCGTCAGATAAGTGCTTCCGGAAAAATAAAGGTTGATCTTGTTTCCGATGAATTTGAATTACGTCTCGATAAAAAGAAAGAATTACAATTATACCGCCTTATAAAAGAACTGATCAATAATATCATTAAACATGCCGGGGCTAACCAAATCATTTTGCATTTCGCTCTTGACCAAGAAAAACTAATTACCATCATTGAACACGATGGAATTGGCATCAACGATCAGGAAGTAATGACGCTTATCAACTCCCAAAAAGGAATTGGGTTAAAAAGTATACAAAGCAGAGTTCAACTTACCAATTCAAAATTAAATTATGCGTATTCGGCTGCCGAAGTAGCAAAGATCACAATCAAAACCCCTGTTTTATGAGCACTAAAATAAATGTTGGAATAGTAGACGATCAACTGATGTTCAGACAAGGCATGATCTCCGTTTTAAAAGACTATGATGAACTTAACATCTCCTTAGAGGCATCGGACGGAAAGGAGTTATTGACCATGCTTGAGAATGGCAATGTGCCGGATGTTCTTTTGCTTGATCTTGAAATGCCATTAATGAATGGTATTGAAACCTTACAGATCATCCGTGAAAAAAAGATAGATGTAAAAGTGTTGATCATAACCATGCACGATGAAGAAGAAATGGTAGTACATCTTATAGAAAAAGGCGCAAACGGTTTTTTAGCAAAAAATGAGGCTATAGAAAATGTGGTGGAAGCCATTACAGCAGTAAAACAAAACAATTACTTTTTCAACGACAAGTTCTCAAAAGCAATCTTGCATAATTTAATGAGTACTGAAAAAATAGAACCGAAATTTGCATCAACAAAGTTGAACGAAAGAGAATTGCAGATCGTTCAACATATTTGTGATGAACTCACAAATAAAGAGATTGCCGCAAGGCTCAACTTAAGCAACCGAACCGTAGATGGTTACCGAGAGCGAATTCTAAGAAAAATTCGGGCAAAAAATACTGCAGGTATTGTGATGTACGCTATTAAGTTTAAACTCATTAAAGCATAAAAATATTTATTGCATTTTAATATGTCCTTTTCTTAATCTATTACTTTGTATATGAGCACAAGAAGCAAGCACACTAAGAACAATATGATTTGAAATAATCTTTTCATGATTCTACTTTTTAAATGGTTTTATTATTATAACACAAAAAAGGAATGTATTTTTAGCACAGTCCTTCCATTATCTTATTACGACTTGTAACATATTCCTTGGCGATATCAGCTGCGTCTGCCATAATGATCTTATTGTTTGTGTATACGGCCGTTACATCACCCAGATGTTCTTCTTTCGTGTCATATAAAGCTGCAATGTAATTCTTGGTATAAATGTCATTAGCCTCAAATTTTTTACTCTCGTTGTTAAACGCAACGTAACCTACAGGGAAATCTATTTGGTCTTGATTCAAATATCTAGCCATTTCATTGTCAATAAGCTCTGTTTCAAATTCAAAAATATTATCAAGCACCTGAGCATTTTGTTCAAGGGTCGTATTAATACTGATCAATAATGGTTTATACCCTTCTTTTGTAACGCGTATCGTATACCAGACATTCCTTTTAAGCTTACGTTCAAATATCTTATTCATTTTTATTTCTGAAGACTCTACTAATGTATTCTCAATGAATAATTCAAGCTTACATTTTGAATCAGTTTTTTTGTCTGTTTTAAGGATAACGCCGTTAACGATGAAGTCTGGTATATTTCCTCCTTTGTTTCCGGCCATTGCTGTATGAGATAATAAAGCGCTCATGGCTATGGTTGTTGCAATTGTTTTGATGTAATTTTTCATTGTAATTATTTTTTAATATTTATAATTTATTTCCTTAATCAAAGTTCAGCATAAACTTTCCGAAAAAAACATCTAGCACTAAGACTTGGTTACACATGTAAGAAAATTGTTGTTTTTTGTATAAAACAGAAAGAGGCTAAATCTGTTAAAAACTATGAGATCCCTTGCGGTTAAAGGATGCAGGTTGTTTTAAATAGTCGAACCTCAAAAAGTATTTTTTACTATTTGGGCTCCTTATAGGGCTATCACTTCAAGCTTGTTTGTCCTTTGCTATGTTTGTCGCACTGCGGGGTCTGCGCAGAAAAAGCGGAGTCTCCTCGTAGCGCAAACATTAAGCAAAGCCCTAAACAAGGCTTTTCGCTCTATCCCGGGCGCAGCATTAGGGTTTAGTTTGCACTAAAAAATATCTGCCGCTTTTTTATCCTTTTTTACTTTTTTCGGGAGATTTTTATCGCACTATTTTTAAACAAACTCAATAATAACAAGGCTTACAGAGTTTTTGAGGTTCGACTAATTATTAAAAAAGCCCGTAACGACATATCGTTACGGGCTTTTTAATTTGATCGTTAAATTCTTATCTAAAATTAATGAACTTTTTAGTTACTTTTTCATTGTCAGTTTCTACAGTTACAAAAATCAACTGATCATTTACGTTAATATCTAGATACACATTATCGTTAGTTACTTTAACCTTTTTAGCATCCATTATTTTTTGACCTAAAATATTTGTTACAGTGATATTTGCCTTAGTTGTGTTTTTGAAGTCGAAATCAACAAAAATACCTTGAGCATCTTTGTTTATTAAAATAGAGCTTGCAGCTTGAACAGATGGTTGCGATTTTACATCGGCTGTAACATCAGCACATACAGTTAATTCAAAACGTGATGCAATAGTTGTATCAACTATGTTACAGATATAACTACCTAATCTTAGATCTTGCGTAGTATTTAATAATTTATCTTTCAAAATAACACATGCATTTGGAGGTAAATTTTGAATATCAGTACCGCTAATAGTATACTGCCCTGTAGTGTAAACACGCGCAATTACCGGAATAACTGCATTTTGTGTTTGTGCATACGGTAAACTATTAATTGAATAATCTTCGTTATTTGATTGCGTTGCAATTACAGTTCTTTTACCCCATGTTCCTGGATAACCAACATAACCAGGTGAGTTATACAGTTTACGAGCATCTAAAGCTTTATCAAAAGAACTAGTGGCATTTGAATGAAAACGAATAACCGCATCATCATGGTAACCACCACCATCAATATTTAAACGAAATAGCGAACTAATACTATTAGAGTTAGAATTGCTCTTTAATAATTCATTAGCATTTGTGTTTTTATCACTCTTACAACTTTCAATAACAGTTAAGTTTCCCGCTCCTATAGCTTCAACATAAAAAGCCTGCCCCATTGGTATAACGTTTGTCATGGTTTGATACGATGCAGGTGTTGCTACACCTGAAACATATGAAACAGTGTTACCCAATTCAGCATCATAAATGTAATAGGCGTCATTAACTAAAGCTGCATTTCCGGTAACACCCATTACGTTATTCCAATCAATAGGTGAAGGATAAGGGTTAGAAACCAAATTCCAACCGGCACCTGAACTTGTTACAGGAATACTAACATTGCCCGTTACTGGTGTACCCGAAACAGACCATACCATATCAGCGGTTGTGTTCAATGCAGTACCTAAATATACCCAATATCCTTTTCCGGGTGTAATTGGCGAAGTAACAGTTAAGGTTGTATCATAGGTATCTGAACTTTCAAACCAACTTTGAACTGATTCGAAATACGTATTCGACACCGAAGTTACCCCAGTTGTTGAACCTTCTATAGCCATTGGTATTTGACCATACCAATTATTAAAAGTTTGACTTTGAATACCGCTAATACCAAGGTTGGCCCAATCAGTTGTGTTTCCCCTAGCGAAAGTTTGTACGGTTAAATTTCCACCCAAAGTTCCGTTAGTTATATCAGCCAATCTGCCTTTTAAAGCATTTGTTGATACTAACGTAACGTTATTATTAGTGTTAAATGTAGCGCCTCCTGTTATATCGAGGGTGTTGTTAATGTTTAGAGCGTTACCAGCATTTAGGACAGCAGTTGCAGAATTTAATTGTAATGTTCCTAATGTATTATTAGAAGGATCCATAAATAAATCTAGAAAACCAGTATACAACCCTACATCTCCTGCAATTATTAAAGCTGAAGCCGAAGTACTTCTTACATAGCCATCAGAAGCCAAAGCTGGAGGTTCAAAAGAAGCGCCAGATAGGATTGTAAGTGTGTTTCCGTTGAGGCTCAAAATCCCACTTTGATGAAAAAAGTCTCCGCCTGAAACCAAGTTAAGATTTGTTCCCAAGACAATCATATCAGTTGCTGTTGGATATAAGAGAGCAAGCTCAAGAAGGTTTTCAAAACCTGTTTCAAAGTTCAAAGTTCCGTTATTTCCACCATTACCACCTAACAAAGCTATATAGGATGCGCTATTTCCTCTTAAATTACCACTCCCTACTACTGTTCCATACAATTCCAAACTTCCTCCACTCATTCTTAAAGTTTGACTTGGATTAATTATTAAGCTCCCAGCTACAGAACAATATGAAGTCGCACCAACTTCTAAACTTGTTGTAGTTGATATTTTCAAATTACCGTATGTTGTTCCATTTGTCTGAACCGACTTTGTGCTTGAGCTATATACAACAGTACTATTTAAATGGAGATTAGAAAAGTTATATATCGTTTTATTATTTGCTATTGTAAGTGTACCACCGGCATCAACTGCTACAGGACTCTTTAAATTAGCAAAAGCCGGGGATGTTGGTATAATAACCGTTAGATTCATATTTGCCTCAACAGAGCAAGTAGAAGTGGGGGCCCCAAAATTTACAGTTAATGTTGCAGCAGACCTGTTTGTCCAGTGCCAAGTATTTCCCGTTCCAATAAAATTAGCAGGAGGGGTTCCAGTCCCATCCGTATTAATACCCCACTGAGCAGTCAGATTCTCATTTAAAGCATTACCCTTCAAATAATAATGCGTTTGTGCACTTACTTTATTTACTTGTAACAAACTTGCTGCTATAAAAGCCAAAAATAAAATCTTTTTCATAATACTACGATTTGTACAAGTAAATATACCCCAAAACCACCTCATTTCCAAACCAAAATTAACCGCTTGTAAGAAAATTATGCTTTTTGTATTAAATTATTCTTTCTTATCCGACAAAAGGTCCCTTTCCACTTATGAATTAATTGTTCCTATAGTCCTAAATTTCTTTAAATTTACCCTAATTACAATTATGAGGCTTCCTTTTCTTATTCTTATATTCTTTGTTGCTATTGGCTATTCGGGCTATTCACAAACTACAGGTATTATTAAGGGTTTTGTTTATGATAAAGCAAACGGAGAGGCTGTACCCTTTACAAATGTGTATTTAAAGGGTACCGTTTTAGGCGCTAATACGGATATAAACGGCTTTTTTACCATTACCCGAGTACCTCCCGGTACTTACAAATTGCTTGTTACCAGTTTTGATTACGACACCATTCAAGATGCCATTACCGTAAAAGCCGGAGATATTATCAGTAAAAAATATTTTGCTCTTAAAGGCGGAGTTAAACTGGATGAGGTGGAAGTTACAACCACCGCCCTCGAAAAATTAGAAAAAACAAATGTTGGTATTCAAAAAATAGATCCTATCGTTATTAATAAATTACCAAGCGTTGGTGAACCCGATCTTGCACAGTATTTACAAGTTATTCCGGGAGTTGTGTTTACGGGTGATCAGGGTGGGCAGCTATATATTAGAGGTGGTTTACCCGTGCAAAATAAAGTATTACTGGATGGTTTAATTGTGTACAATCCATTTCACTCGATCGGCCTTTTTTCGGTATTTGATAGTGAAACCATGAAGAATGCTGATGTGTATACGGCAGGTTTTGGCGCTCAGTATGGCGGTAGAACTTCTTCTATTATGGATGTTACTACCAAGGATGGAAATAAAAAACGCCATGCAGGAAAGATCTCCTTTTCTACTTTTGGTGCAAAATTAACTTTGGAAGGCCCTTTAAAAAAGCTAGATGAAGAAAAAGGATTAAGTGCATCATACCTATTCTCAGCTAAACATTCTTACTTACCACAAACCTCTCCTATACTTTACAGCTACGCCAATGATCAAGGTAAACTTCCTTTTTATTATACAGATCTTTACGGAAAATTCTCAGTTAATTCGGCCAACGGAAGCAAGTTTTCTCTGTTTGGTTTTAATTTTAGCGATAAAGTGAATTACTCCGATATCGCACAATTTGATTGGCAAAACACCGGTGTTGGAGCAAATTTTGTTTTAGTGCCGGCTTATAGCAATATTTTAGTTGAAGGAGTTTTTGCGTACTCTAATTACAATGTGAATTTTAAAAATCCAAGTAATGAAAGTGATGCAAAATCAAGCACCATTAGTGGCATAAATACCGGTTTCAATTTTTCTAAATTCATTGGTCGACAAGAATTACGCTTTGGATTTGAAGGTGTATTAACCAATGCAGCATTTAATATCACCAACCCCTATCTTGCACAAGTTGGCATTACACGTTCTACAATGGATGTTGGTACGTTTTTTAAATTTAAAGTGATAGATAAAAAGAAACGCTTAGTGTTTGAACCAGGCATTAGACTTCAATACTATGCTACGCTCAATTATTTTTCACCGGAGCCTCGCGCTTCTCTTAAATTTAACTTCACGCGAAAAATTAGGTTTAAAGCCGCTGCCGGTATTTACAGCCAAACTTTATTCAGCGCCAATAGCGACCGCGATGTTGTGAATCTTTTTTATGGATTCATTCTTGGGCCCGACAAAAACAATTTATCTAAAACATACCTTGATAAAAACGGAAAAACGCACGACGCGAACTCTTCCGTGCAACGCGCCAATCACCTTGTAGGTGGTTTTGAGTTTGATATTTTAAAATATTTTGAATTCAATATTGAGGTCTACCAAAAATTCTTTAATGAAGTGATCAATATAAATCGCGAAAAAGTATTTGATGATAATATACCCAATGCAACACGACCTGATGTACAAAAAAAGGAATTCATAGTTGAGCAAGGTCGCGCTCAAGGATTTGATGTGGCATTGAAGTTTGAGAGAAAACGTTTCTATTTTTGGGGCGTGTATTCATATGGCTTAAACAAACGTTGGTTCAGCAATCCTCAAACCGGCGAAATATTAGAATACGCTCCTAATTTTGACAGAAGACATAACATTAATTTAGTTACTTCATACACTTTAGGAAAAACAAAAAATTGGGAGATCAATGCGCGTTTTAATTATGGCTCTGGATTCCCTTTCACGCCAACTCAAGGCTTCCTTAATCAGATCAATTCTCAGGGTAATATCAATTATAATTTTAATACAGCCAACGGATTATTAGGATATGTTCCGGGAACAATTAATAGCGCCCGCCTACCCGACTTTGCCCGTTTTGATATTGGCGTAAAATATAAATACCATATTTCGCCAAAAACAACATTAGAAACAAATTTTGGTGCCACAAACATTTTTGATCGCCAAAATATATTTTATGTCGACCGATTTACATTTGCTCGCATCAATCAATTACCATTTATGCCGAGTTTAAATTTAAGTTTGCAGTTTTAATATTAAATCACCTAAATTTTAAAAACCAATATATCACCCCTAAAGGGGTTCTGGTTGGTTTAATGTTTTCGCCCCCTTCGGGGGCTACCAATATGTCGCTCCTTCGGAGCTAAGAAGCGATTATTTTTTTGTAATTGCAAATAACATTACTGATTTAAATAGTTCCATAGGGGCGGCCTATTGGTTTTAGCAAATCGCGGATGCGCGGTTCAATAAATTCGTTCCATTAGTGCTCAAATTTTTCTACCTTAGTTACCTTTAGAATCATATCATGGCAATTAAGATCTATACAAAAACTGGCGATAAAGGAGAGACTTCTCTTATTGGCGGAACTCGCGTTCCAAAACATCATATTAGAATAGAAGCTTACGGCACCGTTGATGAATTGAATTCATACATAGGGCTCGTTAGAGATCTAATAACCGAAAAACACGCACAATTTAAATTGTTGGTAGAAGTTCAAGACAGATTATTTACCATGGGTTCTATTTTAGCAGTAGATCCTGAAAAGAACCAGCCTGAGCGGCAGGCAGGCAAAATGAAATTACCTGAACTAAAAGAAACTGATATTGAGTTTCTCGAAAAAGCAATTGACGAAATGGATAAAGTATTACCTCCTATGAAACATTTTGTTTTACCGGGCGGACATCCCACTATTTCGCAAGTGCATATTGCACGATGTATTTGCAGAAGAGCCGAAAGAAATGTACTTCACTTAAACGAACTATTTCCTGTGAACGATCTTACATTTAAATATTTGAATCGCTTATCCGATTATCTTTTCACACTTTCACGCCAATTAGCATTGGATTATAAAACCATAGAAACTCCTTGGTTACCGCGACAATAAAATGCCTAGTTCAAACGAAATAGTAAACACCATGATGAATGGAGATCTGCTCAGTCAATGGTTGGGAATTTCTGTTTTAGAAATTGGCGAAGGAACTTGCAAGATACAATTGACGGTTAGAAAAGAAATGGTGAATGGTTTTGGAATTGCGCACGGCGGAATAACGTATTGTTTGTCGGACAGTGCTTTGGCATTTGCAAGTAATAGCAGAGGGTCACAAGCGGTATCCATAGAAACTAGCATATCACACACGGCTAAAGTTTGTGTTGGTGATGTTTTAACAGCCGAAGCAAAAGAGCAAAGCAGATCCAACAAAGTTGGCTTTTACGAAGTGATCGTAAAAAATCAAGAAAATAAAATTGTGAGTTTATTCAAAGGAACTGTTTTTATTACCGAAAAAAACTGGTGATCACTTACTAATAGCCATTAGCAATTGTATGGCTTGTGACTTAATATTCATTTTTACTTTTCGTATCAAACTTTTCTCTTTCTTTTTGTTTACTTCGTTGTACACCCACTTGATCGCATAACGATAATATTTTGTGGAATGCGTTCGTTTAAAATCAATATCCCTATCGGTGGTGTTCTCAAAATCAATTTTTGTAGTAATATTATTTTCTACTTCGTCATACAAAGAGGTTCCTTTAATTGGATAGGCAATAGTAATCGTATATTGATCAGGAGCGGAGGCTTGCAAATGCTTAATGGTTTGTTTTATATCATCTTTTGTTTCTCCGGGATAACCTAGCATTATAAAAGTTCCACTTTCAATTCCATTTTCCTTTGCGAGAATGATCATATCCCTTACTTTCTCTACCTCTACTCTTCTATCCATCAGATCAATTATTCGTTGTGATCCACTTTCGGCACCAATCCACACTCTAAAACATCCGCTTGCTTTTAATTGCTGAATCACTTCCAAATTCAATCTATCAGCTCGTGTAATTATTTCGTAAGGAATAATGGCGTCTTGTTTTTTAACTTCGTCAACAAACTCAGTTAACCATTTATGACTTATTGTAAAAACATCATCTACAAACCAAATTGCATCAGGGTTGTGATCTCTTTTCAATATTAAAAGCTCTTCCACTACTTTTTTTGGAGAGCGTCTTCTGTACGTGCCTCCATAAACCGCCCTGCTGCACCATTTGCAAGTGTAAGGGCAACCACGCATGGTGCTTACCGACATCATACTCTTTCCGTGATATTGTTTCCACACTTTCAAATAATTGCTCATGTCGATTTTATTCCGAGCAGGAAACGGTAATGAATTTATGTCTTTTATGAGTGCTCGTTCTTCATTCAACTTCAAACTTCCTTCGTGAATAAAAGCAGTTCCGTTAATATCAACTGGCAATTTGTTATGCATTTTATAATAGGCACAGATCTCCAATAGTGTTTGTTCTCCCTCACCTATCACTACCATATCGGCACCGCACTTCAAATATTCCTTACAGTAATGTTTTATTTCCGGTCCGCCCAAAACAACTTTAGTATCCCTTAATTCATCCTTAACAAATCGTACGATCTTAAGCACATTTAATTTGGTCATTAAATTTGTATAAATTGCAATGATAGAAGGCGGTGATGCCCTTAAACGCTCCTTCATTTTTTGAAAAGAAGAAAAGGTTGAATCATGCACTTCATTCTCAATTCCATTTTCATCCAAATAAGCTGAGATATATAATATTCCTAAAGGCACATAAGGTTTCATGATCTGTTGCTCCTTAAGATCTTCAATTAAAAAATATCCGTGCGTAAGTAAGATCATGTTCTTTTAAGATGAATAAGGTAATGATCGGCATAATTAGAAAGAAAACTCATGCTTTTTACAAAAGAGTCGAGTGTATTTAAAATTGTAAAATAAAATCTTCTCTTTTTCATTGAGGCCTCTAAATACGAAGGTGGGATAAAAAACCCGATTGGCATACATCTAACTTGGTTATAGTTTACTTCAAAAAGATCCCGGATCTCTTTTGGCGAATAATAATGAATGCGAAATTTCTTTCCATTTAATTCGGCCAAGGTGCCATTTATATCAACTCGCCTTCCCCGTCTCTGTTTATCATTTCTCCACCAAAAAATAAAACATTCCCATAAACATTTTCGGCCCATGATCACAAACACAAGATCTTTCTTCGCTATTACGTTCAAATCCTTTTCCAATTGCTGCAGCTCGGCAGGTGATAAACAATTCAATCCTCCAAAATTTGAGAATACTAGGTCAAACTCTCCCTTTACATTATTCGTTAATTCCTGAATAGAAGATCGTTCAAAAAAAGCATTGCTATTCTCTTTGTTCTTGTGTTTAGCAATACTCAACATTGCTTCCGAAACATCTGTACATGTTACACATTTAAAATGCTGTGATAAAAACAAAGCATCTTCTCCTGTTCCGCCATTTATTTCAAGAACTCCGGCATTACTATCTTTTATCTTTAACAAATACTGGTGCACAAGCTCCCGCTGAGCCTTACCAATAAGCGAATTGGTAAAATGATCGTCATACGTTTGAGCGTAAGTATCAAAAAATGCTTGCTGCACGTGGTTCGATTTTTTTAAGACTATTCAATACTTTTTTTCTCATTAACTTATGATACATTACAGAGCCTTTTTTCCTTAAATAACTCTTATGAAGTTCGTGTTCGTTACTTTTATTCAAATTTATGCGGTATGTATGATGTAAGAACTTATGCAAATACCTATAAAATTGAGGCGGATATGTATTCTTGAACATCAAATGCAGATCATCGCTTTCGGTCCAATTTGCCTTTGAAACTAATTGTTCTTTAACCTTCTCATAGAATATTGTTCCTGGTAGTGGATAAGAAACTGAAACGCCCAACTCATTTGGCAATAATTCATTTACCATTTCTACGGTTTGCTTTATGTCTTCTAATTGTTCGCCCAAATAGCCAAACTGAATAAATAATGCAGGCTTTATTTGATATTGTTTTAAAAGGTAAAACGCTTTTTTTATTTCCTCTACCTTAATACCCTTATCCATGGCGTCTAATATTTTTTGTGATCCGCTTTCTGCGCCCATCCACACTGTATCGCAGCCGCTTTCCGCTAGGCATTTCACACTATTCTCTTCTACTAAAAGATCAGCCCTACTTTGGATCTTATATCTGATCTTTAATCCTTCCAACTTTACCGCCTCCGAAAATTGCTTTAGCCAATTTGGTTTTAGTCCAAAAATATCATCAGCAAACCAAACGTGCGTAAAACCGAATTTATTTTTCCATTCCTTTATTTGCTTTACAATGGCGTGTGGACTATGCGAATTATATCTGTTGCCATAAATAGGCTTTGCGCACCAATTGCATTTATAGGGGCAACCACGCGTTGTTACAAAATTCAGAGAGAAGTAACCATGTGCATTCATCCACATGGCTTTGTAAGGTTCAATATTTAAAAGATCCCAAGCCGGAGGAGGTAAATGATCAAGATCTTTTAAAACTTCACGTTTAGATGTTTTAACTGCAGAGCCATTCTTTTTATAAGCAATTCCATTTATATTCTCAATGGAAGACGCATTTTTGAAAGCTTCACATAATTCAAATACGGTTTGCTCGGCTTCGCCAATAGCAATTGCATCGGCGTCATTGGCAATATATTTTTCAAAATGATCGGCTGCATCCGAACTTGAGGTGATTACAAAACATCCGTTTTGTTTAGCAAGAGCTTGCATTTTAAAACACGCCTCTCGCATATTTGTGAGGCACATTTTTGTAAGATAATTAAACCCATCATCATAGCTTACTACAATATCAGGTTTAAATTCTTGTAAAACGGGCAATATCTCATCAGCCGAAAATGAGAACATGGTATCATGCAATTTTACTTCATATCCCTTTTCGCGCAAAAAAGCCATAGCATACAATGTTCCTAAAGGAGGATAAGGCATGGCAGTTTTAAATTGCTTGCTATCAAAACGTAAAAAATAACTATGTGTGAAAAGTACTTTCATTAATTAAGTTTCACTTGTAAAATCTCTTCTAGTTCCTTCATTTTTTGCTCGTGGGCAACAAGCACCTTATGTTGATACCCCTTTTCATGTCGCTTAGCAGCGTTCTTCTTAGAGCGGAATTGGATCTCAAAATTCTTTCTATCCATACTTGCATAACGCTTATTCCATCTCGAAGCGGTTGCATCCATTAATCGGTTATCAAGCCAACTTCCTAATCTTCCCGGAAAACATTGCTCAACAAATCTTGCTAAAAAACTTTTGGGCATCTCGGCACAATTAATATTCGACTTTTCGGGTTTATTCATATACCATTTTTTATACCAAACATTTTTTTGAAGTAATTCAAGATACGACGAGTAGTTGAACGTTGGAATAAGATGAGATATCTCCGTAGCTACAAAAATATTCTCGTCTTGTATCCTAAGATCCGATTCGGATATAAAATAATTTAAACAATAATATTTCTTCTTGCTTTTTGGGAGCATTTTATAATAAATAATAAATAAACTTCTGCATAACCAAAGTCGATCGGCTTTTGTGATCACAAAAAAATCAACGTCACTTTCTTCGTTTGAATAATTTTTTGATAAACCTCCCGAAATACACAAACCTTTTACAAACGGAAGTTGAGCTGCCCTTTTGCTATACTCTAAAGCTGTTGGCATCATCTCAATAGCCATTTTATTTGCTCTTTCTCGCTTTTGAACAGAATCCACATCTGCCCATAGTGGCATATAAAAATGTTTTACTTGTTTTAAGTAACCCAAAGTGAGTAATTCGTTGAGCGATCGATTTACATCCTTTTCGGTTGTGAGCATATTGCAATTCTCGTAGATCTCCCGTTCTGTAATCGGATATTTGAATACATCAAAATAAAGCAAAGCTTGGAGAATAGCTTTGTGTAGTTCGCTTATACTTACTTTTTCGGTAGTACTTATCATACTTTACTTATATTAAGTTTATAAATATAATTATGCTCCCACTTTATCTTTCGTTGATCTGCCAGTTCTAATTGAATATTTGAATTTGCTGCCAATTTTGATATACGACCTATGTCGCAATTTTCTGCAAGGATCATATATACCTCGGTTCCTTTATGGCAAACTTTTTGCAGCTCGCCAAACAATTCATAAAAATATTCTCCGTTCTCGCCGCAATTCCAGGCATATTCACCTTCATTAGAAGGGGCCTTAAAAAAATACGGCGGATTTATTGCTATCACATCAAATTTTTGTTTTTGGAGGGATCCAAACAGATCACTTTGTATCACTTCAAAATCATCTTCAATATTAATAAAATTTAATCTGAAATTATCTTTGGTGTTTTGTACAGCTTGCCAACTTATATCCAGAGCTGTAACCCTTCCTCCCTTATTATATGCCATTAATGCCAATATTCCTGAGCCGCACCCCACATCCAAAAAAGTTTTGTTCTTAAGATCAAGTTGTGTAATGAATTCAGAAAAAAAAGTACTACTAAAAAAATAGGCCGGATGAAACACCCCCGTTTTTACATTCAAAGTTAACCCGTTAACTTTACTGGTTCTGTCCTTTTTTAAATACCATTTTAAAAAAGGTTTTAAAACATAATTCGCATATTTTCGTTGAAGAATATCTCTCATTTAAAATCCTTCTACTTCGGGTTGACGGTATTTCCAAAGCCTGTGAAACAAACTAATTTCCTTTGGCCATTTATATATTCCTGTTTTATATCGCCAAGTACTAACGTATTTTATTACTTTTCGTTTTACGCCATTTAAACGTATATCGGAATTTGTAGGATAATATCCATTCAGCACGATCTCAAAATTTTTGATCTTATCTATCATATACGGCTTTAACCATGGCGTTAAAGGATTTTTTCTTAGATCAAAATTTTCCCAAGCCGGACTGATCCAATCCTCCAATTTATCCGGAAATTTAAATCCTTGCGAAAGAACAGCCTCATACATTTCCGATCCTTCGGTGGGAACAGGACTATACGTATAAATGATTATCTCTGTTTTTGAATTTACTTCCTTTATCTTTTTAATAAAAGCAATATCTTCATCTATTTGCTTATTTACTTCTTGTTCGGTAGCAGCAGGAAGTCCTAATACAAATGAATACTCCGGAATAATATCAAATTTCTTTAAACGTTCGGCAAATCGCAAAATTTGTTCACCTGTTTGTGTTCCGCCCTTATCCATTTGCTTTAATACAGCATCATTTCCGGTTTCGGCTCCAAAAAATATCATCTTACAGCCGGCATCTCTTATTAATTGCAACGATTCATCTTTATATTTATCCATGGTATCAATACGTGCTTCGCCCCACCATATCATATTCTCTTTCTTGATCAGATTTGCAAACTCAACGGTTCTTTTTTCGGAAACAAAAAAATTATTGTCGTGAAACTCAATGGCATTTCCACCAAACGTTTCTTTGAGATACTTAATATCCTTGAAAACATTATCTGCCGATCTTCCTTTCCATCGCGCATTGTAAATAGGTACAACGGCACAAAATGAGCAAGTGAAAGGACAACCGAAACTACTATGATAAGCAATAGTTTTAGTGCCAAGGTATGTATTGCCCAGGTAATTTTTTAGCGGATAGAATTCATTTAATTTTTCATACGGAAAAGAAGGCAAAACATCCAGATCATAAATCGCATCTTTTGTGGTTCGTATAATATCATTATTCCTTTTGTAAATGATATTTGGAATATGATCGAATGTTTTTTTTGTTTGGAAAGCTTCAATGATCATCGGAAAACATTTATCGCCCATTCCATTTACGATCACATCCACATATCCAGAGTTTAAAACAGTGTTTGGATGATTAGAAGGGAAGTAGCCACCCCAAATGATTTTTACATTGGGATAAAGCTCGCGGATCTTTTTTGAAATAGGAATGGCTTGCTTTAATTGCGGACCCGGCATTACCGTACAAGCGAAAAAACCAAAACTTCCCTTTTCGAAACAGGCCTTTATTTTTTCTAAGGGATCATTTTCTAAGTTACCATCCACTATTACATACTCGTATTTATCATCTATACTAGCCGCAACTTGTAAAACCGAATTGGGAATACGAGGTTTATATTTCAATGCGCGTGGATTGAACAATATGATTCCTGACTTTGTCATTAAATTGAGTAATTTAGTTGGCCAAATGCTAATTGATCTCTCCTTAAATATACTTAAAAATTATGAGCCCAATTCTATTGTTGAAAAGCAAAAATCATCTCTAGAATATCTTCATTATCTGGATCCTAAACAAGAGTTGTTAGTTATCAGGTTCGGGATCAGATATTATGAAGAAAAAAACAAATATTACAACCTGATCACCTTTAAAAAAAGCATTCTAAACCTCTTTACGCTTTTCAAATTCCAACAACTTTTATTGGATAAAAAAGGCGTTATTGTTTGTCATGGTTTTGGAATGCCGATCCGTTTTATGGCGCTCAAATTGTTAGTAAAAAAACGCTTTAATATTTACGTTCAGCATCATGCCGGAGAACCTTTTCAGAATCCTTTAAAACTTTTATTACAACGAACCGCTTACAAAAACGCTAACGGATATTTTTTTACTTCAAAAGAAAATGCCGAAAAATTCGTTGAATCTAAGATCATAAAACACCAAAATAAGGTAACAGAAGTAATGGAAGGCTCTTGCTCATTTACGCTTCTAGATAAAAGAGTGTGTAGAAAACATCTAGGAATTAGTGATGAGCTGGTATTTATATGGGTAGGAAGATTGAATCAAAATAAAGATCCTTTCACAGTTTTAAACGCTTTTGAACGATTTGTTCAAATTCATAAAAACTCCTGTTTGTACATGATCTTTGGAACAGATGAATTAAAAAAAGAGATTGAATACTTTGTTAACACGAATGATCTTACACGAAACGTAAAACTCAATGGAAAAGTTGATCATCAGGAATTGGAAAAATGGTATAACGCCTCTGATATTTATTTATCAGGATCACACACAGAAGGAAGTGGTTATGCCCTATGCGAAGCTTTGGCATGCGGTTGCTATCCTGTTATTACCAATATTCCTTCTTTTAATTGGATGACTGGAAATGGAAAGGTGGGGAAACAATTTTCGCCAGGCAATTCTGATGAACTGTTAAGGACACTAAACGAGTTGGATATTTCTGCTATTGAAACAGAACGAGATAAAACAAGAAAACACTTTGACGAATTACTTTCGTTTGAGGCCATTGCTAAAACAATAAGCACAACTATAAACCAAAAATAGAAATGATCTTTTCGGTAGAATGTTTCATGGTATTGTAAATAACTCTTTCGTGTTTTAGCTCGCTATTTTTAAGCATTAACTCGATCTTCCTTCTCATTTCACTTACGTTTGCGGCAAGCTCAATATTCTTTACAAGATCTAAAGAAACCGAAATTCGTGTCACAACAAAACATCCACTGTACAAAACCTCCATAATTACTCCCGAACTTCCTTCATAAGTTGACGTATGCAACAAAATTTTACTTTTGCTCAAATACTTTAAAACCTCCTGATGAGGCATTGAACCCATGAGTTTTAAGTTTGACGCAAGCTTTCGTTTGTCAATTTTTTGTTGAAGCATTTCTTTTTCGAGCCCTTCTCCAATTATCATCGCATTAATAGAAGGGAACTCCTTTTTAAGCTCAGCTATCACATCAATAAAATGCGAATAATTTTTTAATGGGGTAAGAGACCCTACGCCAATGACATCTATTGGTCGGTGCTCCGTATTAAATTTAGGAAACAAATTTTCGGTAATGCCATTTTCTATCACATGTTCTGCTCTTATGCCATAATTATTTTCAAATTCTTTTTGAAGAAGATCACTAATGGCGATGATTTGTTGTGGTTTTGGGTGAATATTTTTTACATGTTTATTCCCCATTCGTGCATCCTGACCATGCATCCAACAAAAATGTGGTGTTTTAAATTCCTTCATTAATTCCTGCCCTATCAATGCACAATCCGACATCCAAATGCTTAAAATGCCCTGCACATCACCTCTCTTACAAAGTTCATTTAAATGTTTCCTTGCTTTTTTTCTAAGATACCATGCATGAATTCCTCTTTTATTTTTTCCACCAAACGAATAACATTCTACTCCATTCCACATATACTTTCCTTCTTTAAAAGGATAATGCAATGCAAATACTTTGATGAGAAGTTCAGGACGTAATTGTTTTAATTGAATAACAAATTGTTGAAGAGCTGGTATACAGGCTGTATCGGCTTCATTGGCCGCAAAGCCGGGACTTAAAATTATGAGGGTTTTATGCTTCATTAGATACAAAGGTGTTCAATTCGTTTCAAAAAACAAACTACTTGGTAGTCAAGTGATTATTTATTATAATTTTGCATTAAACCTTTAGATCTTTAGAAGGTCTAAACTTAAAACAACGTTATGAAACTACGATCCATATTTAGGGCAATATTAATGCTTAGCTTGATTGCACTGAGCTCAAAAGTTGCTGCACAAAAAAAAGGCAATCATCACCACCCTCATAAACATCGCCACGCTAAAAAAGCAGTGGTTATTAAGCGCAGTGCATATCGCCCCGCTAAAGTGGTGGTATTTCATCCGGTATGGCGACCCAAATATGCATATAACCGCAGATGGGTGTTTTTTCCGAAATACAATTTGTATTGGGATAATTGGCGCAACCATTATGTGTTTTTAAGTGGTCCGGTTTGGGTATCGCAAGCAGCAGCTCCTCCAATAGTAGTTAACGTAAACTTGGAGAACGAAAAAAGCAAGGAACTAAAAGAAGAGGAGGATGATACAGATGATATCTATAAAGACAACAATGCTCATAAAGAAACCGACAAATAATAATATTTATTCGATAACGTAATACGTAAGATTCATGTTTGCTAACTGCGGTGTAGTAAGCGATGCTCCTGATTTATTTACTATCCTTACAGCAAAGTAAGTGTTGAACACTGCTTTTAAGTAATAGGTTACTAATTCGTTGCCCAAACCTGATATTACCACAGTGGGTGCAGCGGCATAACTTTTGTTGAAGGATACATTAAATTCAAATGACTCGCCATTAACAACTCCGGTAGCGCTGGTATTGATATTAATAATTCCTTTTACATCGGTGCAACCGTTTTTAACGTAAGAGAGAATACTCCATCCTGCCGAGTTGGTAACTGTAACAACGCCAACAGTTAAATTGGCGGTAGAGCGAATATGGCCGTTATCAATATGCAAAGCAACTGTAGATGAAGTTCCAGATTGTGCCCTAATAGCAGACCCGGTTGTATTAGAAATTCCAAACACCCCACTTCCAGGCCCAAATGTTTCTCCACTTACACCGGCTGAATTAATATTGGTGGAGTTTGATTGCCCACGAACACCATGGCCACTTCCCGCATTTTCACCAAAAACACCTGCAGCCAAATTTGAACTTGAAGATGTTTTACCTCTAACTCCATGAGCAGATGAAGACGGAGAAGCAAAAGTAATTTCGCCTAAAACTCCTGCATTTCCACTATTATTTATACCGTAAACCCCTGCAGAAACACTGGAATTACCTGCTCCAAACACAGCAGGCCCTCCCGCTAATGAGCCCTGCCATCCGTAAACACCCGAACCAGTTCCAAAATTAGAACCCTGCACTCCTGCCGCAACAACACTCAATGCATTTGTTTCGCCGTATACCCCATTTGCTCCTGAGCTAGTTGATGCCATATTATTTAAACCAAAAACACCCGGACCTGAACCCATGTTTTGGCCACGAACACCCGCAACTGTTGCACTGATTGAAACAGCAGTTCCATAAACTCCATTTCCTGAACCACTATTTTGTGCAGATACAGCTGCATTTCCTACAATTGAAGAAGAAGTGAGCGCGAGCAAGCCATTACCATTTTGAGCATACGCACCAATTGCATTGTTAGTAGAAGCTAAGTTTGTTCTAACCTCAAGTTTTGCCACAGGAACAGAAGTTCCAATACCAACATTATCTGAAGGTGTTACTAAAAATACATTCCCAATAGTGTTGTTCCATGGGCCATTTGGTACTGCTGTAGCTGTATTACCTGCAGCATTGATCTGATAAATATTTCCGCCAATTGGTGTGATTGTCACATTTGCGCTTCCAACATAATCACGAACATTTAAATTGAACGTATTTGTTCCTGAACTTGTAACAGTAACATTTGATGATGCAGTTAGATTTCCGCCAGGTGAAGAGTTTCCCGATTTTTCGGCATACAATGCATAAGGCACACTTAAAAGTCGTTGATTGCTTATTTCCGGTCCGTAATTAGTTCCGCCGGCCGCATCAATTGCAACTCCTAACCAATAACTATTATTACCCCAACTAATGTTATTTAAAGCGCCAGGATTATTACTTCCTATTCTTACTTCAAATATTCCAAACTGATTTGTGTTTACAGAATGCTGCTCAGTAAGCGTAGGCGTTCCGTTGGCACCACCAACATGTATAGTTACACTCACTCCAATAGGTCCAACAATTGGATCTCCGTTGGCATACCTTGCAACACCTTGATAATTGATGAGGCTCGGAGCTTGCGACAGAACCGTTAAACTGAACAAAAATAGAGCTATAGAATATAATTTTTTCATTTTTAATACTTTGCTTTAGTAAATATAAACCATTTTAGTCATTCTCTAAAATCATAATAATAGTTACCTTTGTTGAATGTGTTTGGCCGAAAAGTCCGTTTCATCGTTATAATTGTTTTGAAAACAGTCATTTATACGAGTAAATTCCTTGATTTTCAAAACTCCGTAGGCCTCGAAACTGAACTTTTCCATCCAAACACCGAATTTTCGTACTAATATTAATTTAAACAACCTTTTATGCAACAAGCTTATATAATTAACGGAATAAGAACAGCCGTAGGAAACTTTGGCGGAACCCTTGCAGCAGTGCGAACCGACGATTTGGCCGCCTTTGTTTTAAAGGAGCTAATGGAACGCAACAAAAATGTTAATTTTAGTGAGGTTGGCGATGTTATTTTTGGCTGCGCTAATCAAGCCGGTGAAGATAATCGCAATGTTGCGCGCATGGCATCGTTACTTGCAGGTTTACCAATAACTGTTCCGGGTGTAACAGTTAATCGTTTGTGTGCTTCAGGATTAAGTGCAACAATAGATGCTGCAAGAGCCATTCAGGTTGGCGACGAACATTTGATGATTTCAGGCGGTGTAGAAAATATGACGCGTGGCCCCTTGGTTATGAGCAAAGCATCGGGAGCATACGGAAGAGATCAACAATTATTTGATAGCAGTTTTGGATGGCGATTTATTAATCCAAAAATGAAAGAACTATTTGGAGTTGATGCCATGGGAGAAACGGCTGAGAATGTTGCCGAAAAATATAAGATCTCAAAAGCTGACCAAGATAAATTTGCACTTTGGAGCCAACAAAAAGCAGCAAAAGCACAAAGCGAAGGACGGTTTTCAAAAGAAATTGCAAGCATAAGCATTCCACAAAAAAAAGGCGATGCCATTCAATTTTCGAATGACGAATTTATCAAACCAAAAACAACTTTAGAAGGTTTAGCAGGATTAAAACCTTCCTTTAAAAAAGACGGAAGTGTTACTGCAGGAAATGCAAGTGGTTTGAACGATGGTGCAGCTGCATTACTTATTGCAAGTGAACAAGGAATAAAAACAAATAACTTAAAGCCTTTAGCACGAATTGTTTCGAGTGCAGTAGTTGGAGTTGAGCCGCGCATTATGGGAATTGGGCCTGTGGAAGCAGCCAACAGAGCATTAAAACGTGCAGGACTTACATTTAAAGATATTGACCTTATAGAATTGAACGAAGCATTTGCAGCCCAATCATTAGCATGCACGCGCGCATGGGGATTAGCAGATAACGATGAGCGAATCAATCCAAACGGTGGAGCAATTGCCATTGGCCATCCTTTAGGAATGACAGGCGCACGGATTTTATTATCGGCTGCATTACAGTTACATGAAACAAATAAAAAATACGCACTCGTAGCCATGTGCATCGGTGTTGGGCAGGGGTATGCTGTTGTAATTGAAAAAGCGTAACATGAAGAAGTTGCATTTTTTAATGGCTTTATTAACACTTCTTTTTTTTAATTCATTCTTTTCTCAAAATAAAATCAAAACTCTGTCCTCAGACATTTCCAAGCTCTCTAAAGAAATTAAGTACAATGGCAAGTTAAAAGAAATTGTGAGTTGGACTGAACCATCGGGAGAATACATTGCAATAATTAGCAAAAGTGAAGAATCAAAAAAGATCAATGCAGATGCTGAAATGGAAGAAAAAACCAAACAAGTGTTTGCTGTATGCTACTTAATAAAAAAAGATAGCGTTATTCAAAAATGGAAGGTTTTTGATCAGCTAACTAACTGTCCTTTTGATATTACAGTTACGTTCATACAAAACTCCTTTCAGGTAACCGATCTTAACAATGATGGTGTTGGCGAAGTATGGATGCTGTACAAACTGGTATGTAGAAGTGATGTGAGCCCATCTGACATGAAGTTAATTATGTACCAGGGTCAACAAAAATTTGCTATGCGAGGAAAGAACAAAGTAAAGATGAGTGAAGCAGAGTACTTTGGTGGTGACTATAAATTTGACAAAGCATTTAACGAAGGGTCCAAAGTATATCGAGATCTTGCCTTAAAACTCTGGAACAAAAACATAACTGAAAATTGGGAGAACTAATATCTCCTAATTTTAACCTCCCTATTTCCACTCCGGTAATCTTCCATAAGTAGCAGGCATTTTTAATGTCTCTGCCTTTGTTTCTATTTGTTCGGTAAGAGTTTTTAATTCTTTTATTTTAGCGTAATGCGTTCCAAATAAAGATTTCAATTCAACAAACTTTGCTTCCATGTCGCCCGTGCTTCCATAAGTTTGCGCCCAAGTGTTACTAACCATTTGCTCCATATCACCAACAAATCCAGGCGAAGTTTCAAACTCACGACTTGCTAAACTGCCATCCCCATTTAACTTCATCTCCAACTCTACTTGTAATTTTTCGAAATTAGAAATGTCTTTCTTTAAAGCTAAAACATTACTATTAGATTGATTCAAACCTGCTTTTAAATATTTGATTCTGTTCTTTAAATGACTAAGGTAATCGCTCGATCCTAAAACCACACGCCTGAATTCGGCTATCTCTTTATTTAAAGCGCTTTGCTTCTGTTGATCTTTTGTCGATAAAGCATAATTGTTTAGCGACTTAATATTGAAAACCATTTTATCTGTAACATTTTCGGGTTTATCATTTACAACTTTTACTATTTGAGCAACATGTTTTCCCGGAACTGCCATGGCACCTTTATCAGCTTCGTAATATGGGTTGTCAACGTCGGGCGTATTAAAATTAATCGGTGATGTTAATTCATATCGGCCGTCCCAAATTACTTGCTGCATTCCTTTATTAAGATCAACTTTTATTTTTCTTACTTCATTATTTTGCTCATCGCTTATCACTAAAAAAACCAAAGGCGCTTGCTCATTATCTTCTAATCGTAAACTATCTGCACTTGGGTAATAAACAGGCAAATTCTTTTTTATTTTTTCCTTTTCAGCTTCTTTACGTTTGTCTTTAATAGATTTATACTCCTCATTCAAATAAAAATTAAACACGGTTCCCACAGGAGGATTTTTTGCGCAATAAAATGCTTCACCTTGAAATGATTTTCCTTTATGACCCCAAGGTTGCGATTCTACAAATACCAATCCATCACTTATTGGGAAGATATTACTCTTCTTTAATTCTTCCTCTTTAATAGTTTGCAGTAACGAATAATTATCTATAACATAAAATCCTCTACCAAATGTTGCTACCACAAGATCATTCGCATCCTTTTGTATGGCAATATCTCGAATGGAAATACTTGCAGGCATACCACCTGTAAATTTCACCCACGATTTTCCTCCATTTAATGTAAAGAAAAATCCAAACTCGGTTCCGCAAAATAATAAATTAGGGTTCTTGTGATCTTCGGCAATACAATACACCGATCCCTTTTCAGGCAAATTAGAAGAAATGCTTGTCCATGTTTTTCCTTTATCTGTACTCTTCAATAAATAAGGTTTAAAATCGCCCTGACGTAAATTATTAAATGCAGCATAAACTGTATTTTCGTTGTGCTGCGAGGCCACAATATATTGTACAAAAGTTCCAATAGTGTACCCTGCTAATTTTAATTCAGGAACTCCTGCAAACTTATCTACTTTGGTCCAGCTTGTGCCACCATTCTCTGTAATTTGGATCAATCCATCATCAGTTCCGGCATACATTAGATTTTCGTTCTTTGGCGATTCACACAACGACACTATATTTCCAAATAATGAAGTAGATTGATTTTTTGCCACAGCATCCATACTCCACACTTTACCCATAACCGGTAATTTATTTCTATCAATTCCACGCGTAAGATCGGGGCTAATGGCTTTCCAAGAGTCTCCGCGATCATTACTTCTAAAAATCTTATTTGCTGCAAAGTAAATTCGTTTGTGATCAAAACTACTGATCAACAATGGCGAATCCCAATTCCATCTAAAGCCCGGCTCTCCTTGCTTTTCGCTTGGTTTAATTGAAACCTGCTCACCGGTTTTTCTATCGAAACGAATTAAACCACCATATTGCCATTCGCTATAAACAATATTAGGATCTACAGGATCCACTCTACTTTGAAAACCATCTCCACCAACAGTTACAAACCAATCGGCATTTGTAATTCCTGTTGCACTAATGTTGCGAGATGGTCCACCTAACGTATTATTATCTTGCGTTCCACCATACACATTGTAAAATGGTTTGCTGTTATCTACACAAACTCTGTAAAATTGTGTGATAGGCAAATTCGATTTAAAGTTCCAGGATTTTGCTCCGTCAAATGTTTCGTATAATCCTCCATCGCATCCCATTAAAATATGATCGGTGTTATCGGCAAACACATGTATGGCATGATTGTCAACGTGCTTATATCTTTCTCCAAGTTGTCCAAAACTTTTTCCGCCGTTTGTTGAAACCATAGCATACGTATCCATCGAATAAATTTTCTTATCGTCGTTTGGATCTACACTTATTTCTTGGTAATAATTTCCGGCAGTGCTCCAATCGCTTTGTTTACTCCAGCTTGCACCTCTATCATCGCTTTTATAAAACCCCTTTCCTTCGCTTGCTTCAACAATTGCGTAAATAAGATCAGAACTTTTTTTAGACATAGCCATTGAAATTCTTCCCATATCATTTGCAGGCAATCCATTAGTTAATTTATTCCAAGTAGCGCCTCCATCTGTACTTTTGTAAATGGCACTTTCTGGACCTCCACTCACATAGGTCCATTCATGTCTTCTTCGTTGATGCGCTGTTGCGTAAATAACATTTGAATTTAGTGGATCGATATGTACCTCATTGAATCCGGTGTTTTCATTTATCGCAAGTACATTCTTCCATGTTTTTCCTCCATCGGTAGTTTTATAAATTCCTCTATCGCCACCTGCATTCCAAAGCGGACCATAAGCCGCCACATAAACTATATCCGAATTTTTTGGATCGATGGCCACCATACCAATATGTTCAGACTTGCCAAGGCCAACATTTTTAAATGATTTTCCTCCGTCCTCACTTTTATAAATTCCATCGCCATACGCTACACTTCGTTGATTATTATTTTCGCCACTACCAACCCAAACAATATTTGGATTTTGCTCATCAATTGCCAAACATCCAATTGAATACACCGATGCGTTATCAAAAATCGGCTCAAAGCTTGTTCCTGCATTTACCGTTTTAAAAACACCTCCGCAAGCGCTTGCTATATACCAAACATTTTTATTATGAGGGTGAACTTTAATATCTATTATACGACCGGAAGTTACGGCAGGACCAATATTTCTCCATTTCAAAACCGAAAAGGTAGATTCGTTCTCAATAGGTTTTTTTTCTACTGCCGGTTTCTTATCATCGCCCGATTTTTGAGCCAATACGTTTATTGAAATAAGCAATAGTGCTGCACTAAAAATAAATGATCTTTTCATGGAATAATTTTTGATGAACAAAACTAAGATTAAATACCAATAAAGCAAAACCACTTAGTGTAGTTTATTTACCTTTAATACTCCCACAATTCATAATCGAGCACAGTGTTTTCCATTCGGTAGGTTGGTGATTGCTTTCCTTCGGATAAACGATACACTTCTTCGGCAACATAATGCTGCAATTCAGAAAGACTCACTTTTTTGTCGTAATTCTTATCTGCTTTGTAATTGGAGATCCCTTCTATCAAACAATGCGTAAATAATCCATTATTCCATTTCTCGCCTTCAAAAGCCGCTTCTGTTCCTCCGGCTGATGAAATAATTGTAGCTCCTGAATTTTGCCTCAAATCAGAAAATATTGCTTTCGACATTTCTAAAGCGGTAGATTGAGCAAAGGTTGAGTAAATAGTTTTTGCGGCACGAGTGGTATCTTTGTTAGAATTTTCCTCATCCGAATTGTAAATTGTTTCTTCATCTACCTCACCACTAAAACACGCATCAATAAACATAAGCTTACGAATTGGCTTCATGCCTTTAAATAATTTCTCGAAAGATTTATAGGCCACAGAATTTATTTTCGGGTCGGTAAAATCTGTATAATACGTTGGAAAATAATAACTCAAGTCGTCATCCAAATAACCGTGTCCTGCAAAAAACACCATCACTACATCATTTATGCTTGCCTTTGAAAAGAAACCTTCCAAGGTACTCATAGAATCAACGGAAAAAGATTGATTGAACATCTTTTTGATCTCCACTTTTCCGAATGCCTTAGAATTTACCATGGTTTTGGACATGTCCGAGGCATCCTTTACAGCATATGAAAGATCGTACTTGTTGTTCTTAAATTTCTCGCTAGCGATTACTACCAAATACAAATTCGGTTTTACAATCGTTGTATTGTTATAAAACCGTGTCGTACGAGGACTTTCATAACCCTCTAAATCTTTTAAAATAAATTCATATCGGTTAATGCCCGATGAAGTTTCGATTACCAAAGTTTTATCGAATTTATTCCTTTGATCATCGCTTATCTTTTCGCTATAAACAAGCGTTCCGTTATTGTAAACTTCTAAGGCCGATAGTTTAGCTTTACCTTTACTTGCGCTAATACTGAATTTCACAAAATTGGGTTTGTCATCCTCCATTTGCAAAGAAAGTATGGTTGGAAAACTTTCAAAATTCAAATTCTCATCCGACTTTATATCCAACAATTTCATTCGTTTTAAAAAGGCCGTTTCGTAAGCTTTAATGAGCACAGTATCTTTACAACCAAATGCTTTAAGCACTTTATGTGGTTGATTTAATTTTGCATCAAATTGTTCAAAGCTAAATATCTCCGATTGATACTTAAAACGAATGTTCTTTATAAATTCCTTTGAGCCCAAATAATGCAGATCGGAGCTTACCAAAAAATACTGGTCATCATTGGCATTTACTAATTGACCAATGATTTTTCTCGTTTTTAGATCCACAAATGTGGCCAATGGATTTTGATAGGTTGTAATTATCAAGCGATCTAAGCTTTCGTTAAAAAATAATTTTGGCATCGGAATTTTAAGTTCGCCAATGTCCATTATCATATCACCTGTTTCATTAAATATCTTTAAACTATTTCCCAAATAATTATCCATGGCAAAATATTTCCCGGTTTCGCTTGTATGATGATTGGTAATGATCTCTTTAGATTGCGTTAATGTTTTTGTTGAAATGACCTTAGCCGTTTCAATGTCATATAAAGTATACAGTGCTTCTTTTAAAGAATCATTGTAGTGTTGAATATCATATTTCACATACCAAATACCGATCGATCTTCCATTATCTCTCATCACAAAATCATATGGGTAATATGTTTCGGCATAATGATTAACTATGACTTTTTTTTTCATATCAATTCTGATAACAGCGTTTATGTCCATTTCTACTTCGTTACCTCCAAAAACTTTTTTTGTTTTTACAAGGCCCGTGGTAAATACATTTTTTTCATCGGGACTAATGATCACACGTACATTTAGATTCCAGGCAGCATTCTCATATTCAACAGCTTTTGTTTTTCGATTCACGATCTTGTACTTTCCCGATTCGGGTACAAAAACCAAATTATTGGTAAAATTCACCATTTGATATTGTGGCAAGGCTGCCAACGAATACATGCCTGAATACTTTTCTTCGGCAAGTGTTTTTAAATTAATTATGTACAAGTTTGTATTATCACAATAATAAAACTCGTTGTTTAAAAAACCCGAAGTGGTGGCATATCCTGTTTTTTTAATAAGCTTGGTAAATTTTCTCTTTTTGATATTAAAGATGCTTAGTTTGAGTTGCTTAAAACTATTACCGGAGTTTACTACCAATTCAGAATCGTTTAAAAAGTAAAAATTATAGATCATTGAAGAATCCTTTACGTTTTGATCCTTTAATTCGCAATACTTAGTAAAATTGTTCATGTCCCACACCACGGCACTTCGGTTACTATTCATAATGAGCCAACGGTTATTCGGGCTCATTTTTGCATTGGAGATAAGGGTTGTTTGCGAAATTTTTTCTGAAATCAACTTCATACTCGTTGGTTCCATCACTCTTAATGAACGAGCCGTTGTAAAACCATTAACGATCATCCGGTTGCCACGTTTTGAAGTTCTTAAATTATAAGTATAACCACCTTTATGTATTTTACATTTTTTTGTTTTAAGATCAATGGTCTTTATTTCTTTGCTTGTTGCATAAATAAGCGTACCATTTGCTGGGTTATAATCTATATCCGAAACCGATTCGTCGTTTGAAAAATTAATAGTATCAGGCACGCTAAGGGCTGGCCGCTTATTCATTTCATCAAAATATTTTTTATCAGTTCCCCATTCCGGATCGTATTTTATTTTAGGAACTCGTACTTCATGCACAACTTTACCATTGTCTAAATTCATTACAAAATATTTATCCGTGGTAAAGCACATTAATAATGAATCGTGCAAGCGTAATTTTAAAGGTGTTCCGGTTTTTGTTAGAACATTGGTAACAGAAGCCAGATCATTAAGCGGCTGTTTTACAATGGAAGCAGTTGACCCGGATATCAACGCCAATACAGCAGTATTTCTGCCATCAAAAGAAGCGCCGTGCATGATATAATCGCCACTTTTAAATGCATGGCTACTCAATACTTTTTTGTTTTGAAAATCGTACAATAAGGTAAATGATGCTATGCTAATATATAATTGCCCAGGTTGATCGGTAAAAAATGAAGCAGAGAACTGCATACTCTTATACCATTCGCCATTTGGCAGATCCTTTAATAATTGTTCCGACATTACTTTTGTTACCAACTCCAACTTTTGATCCTTAAAAGAATAAACGTACAATTCATTATTAAGTGTAAAAGAAATAAATTTCCCGTCCTTACTTACCGAAAGATTTCTGGCGTTGGATGTTAAGTCAATCTCATCTATGATCTCAGCTGTTTCGGTATTAAAAACGGCGAGCGAATTAGCGCACACCACAAAATATTTTTCATCGGGTAAAAACTGAACGAATTCGTAATAACTAAAACCAACTTCTTTAGGAAGCATGATCTTGATATCCTTTAGTTGAGCAAAAGCTAAGGAATGAAGGATAACAAAAGATAAAAGTATGCTAGATCTTCTCATCAAATACAGGCTTAAAGGTAAGAAATTCTTTGTTCTTTTATTTTTAGGCATGCCTAAATAAATGTTTAGGCTTGTTTAATTAATAATACCTTTGTACCGTCATCATGAGCAAGTCGTTAGAAGAGGTAAATGCCTCCGTAAATACATCGGGTAAAGGTAAATGGCGAGGGTTTCTTGCCTTCTTGGGCCCTGCTTACATGATAAGCGTTGGATACATGGATCCGGGCAACTGGGCCACCGATATTGCAGGCGGAAGTCAGTTTGGTTATAGCCTCATTTGGGTATTGATCATGAGCAACTTGATCGCGCTTTTATTGCAAAGCCATTGTACCCGGCTTGGCATTGTTGCCGGAAAAGACCTTGCACAAGCAAGTCGCGAAAGTTTTCCTGCTTTTGTAAATCTCTTTTTATACGTATTAGCAGAAATAGCCATTGCTGCCTGCGACCTTGCCGAAGTAATTGGCATGGCCATTGGTATTCATTTACTTTTTCCTAATGTTTCCATTTTAGCGGGAGTTTGCATCACCGTACTTGATAGTTTTTTATTACTCTTTCTTTTAAATAAAGGTATTCGAAAACTCGAGGCATTCATCATTTCGTTAGTGGTGCTTATTGGAATTTCATTTTTAATTCAATTACTCATTGCACAACCTTCTCTTAAACAAATAGCAGGTGGTTTGATACCCGGTATCGAAAACCAAGATGCTTTATACATTGCCATAGGAATTATTGGCGCAACGGTTATGCCGCACAATCTTTACTTACATAGTTCGCTAGTTCAAACCCGAAAATTTAGAAGAGATAAAGTTGGTATAAAAAAAGCGTTGCGTTTTAATTTAATTGATAGTGCCGTAGCGCTCAATCTCGCTTTATTTGTTAACGCGGCCATTTTAATTTTAGCGGCGGCATCTTTTTTTAATAATGGCATAAACAATGTAACCGAAATTCAAGATGCGCACAGATTACTGGAGCCAATGCTTGGAAGTTCATTGGCGCCCATTCTTTTTGCTGTGGCATTAATTGCAGCCGGGCAAAGTTCAACCATCACCGGCACTTTAGCAGGGCAAGTTGTAATGGAAGGTTATTTGAATTTGCGTTTGCAGCCTTGGATAAGACGATTGATCACTCGATTGATCGCTATTATTCCTGCGTTTCTTACCATCTTTTTTTTAGGCGAACAAAGCACCGGAAAATTATTGATATTAAGTCAGGTTATATTAAGTATGCAATTAGGTTTTGCTGTTATTCCTTTAATACATTTTGTAAGTGATAAAACAAAAATGGGCGAATTTGCGATCCCACTTTGGCAACGCATCGCATCATGGGTATCTGCCGCAGTGATCATTTCCTTAAATATAAAATTAGTGTATGGTTTTTTATCAGAATGGGTAAGCGAATCAAAGAGTCCTCTTATGATAAGCTTCACCATAGTTCCGATCTGTGTGTTTTGTTTCATCATGTTGTTATATATCACCGTTGTTCCGCTTTTTACTAAAAAACATCACCAGAAACACAATCATTTTCATGGAGGTATTGCACCGTTGCAGCTTAATAAAGATGAGCACTACACCAAAATAGCCATTACCGTTGATTTTAGCGGTAGCGATTCTAAAGCCATCAACAAAGCCATTGCTATGGGCGGTACACAAACAGAGTATGTTTTATTACATGTTTTAGAAAGTACAAATGCGGTAGTTTATGGCGAAGAAGCTTTTGACATGGAACGCGAGCAGGACTTTCAATATCTTAAAAAATATGCCGATCAATTAAAAGAACAAGGCTATAATTGCGAAATGGCCCTTGGGTTTGGAAATCCTAAAACCGAGATCCCTAATTTGGTGAATTCACACAAATGCGATCTACTGGTAATGGGTACTCATGGCCATAAAACCTTTAAAGACATTCTTTTGGGCGCCACAATTGATAGCGTTAGGCATAATGTTAACATTCCGCTGCTACTTGTTTAACCCCTTCCTAGCCAAATACGGGTATACCTATCAAAGGATTTACTATATTTGTTACTCAAATTAAACCTATTATTATGAAGATAAAATTACTTTCATTTTTTGTGATCGTTATGGGCGTTACAAATGCTCAGAATTTAACCTTAACTAAAGCCGGTTACGAACCTGTAGTTGGTGATGCAAAAGGTTCGTATCCTTTGGATACAACTTTTTATTCCACAGGTTTACCTAGTAACATCACAGGAACCGCAGTTACGTGGGATTTTAGTAACCTTATATTAAATCCAACCGTAACTTTGGTAAGTTCTGATTACGTAGCTCCGTCCACCACTACTGTTACTCCGCCTGCCGGTGCAACAATTGCCGAAGACCAAAATGGTTCTTATACGTTCTACAAATCGGTTTCAACGCCATCAACACAGTTTGAATTGCAATCGATAAAATTTGGCACCGTAGCTTTAACTTTTACAAATACAGCTATTATGGCTAGGTGGCCTATTGCTTATGGATACAGTCTAACGGATCCAGTTGGTGGAAGCGTTCAGTTTTCTGTAAGTGCGAATTTTAACGGAAGCATTACAACAACTGCAGATGGTATGGGTACTTTATTAATGCCCCAAAGCAATACATTTAGTAATGTGTTGCGTGTTAAGAGTGTTCAGTCGATGGCTATCACAGTTGGCTTTATTCCTGTTGGTAACGTTAAGCAAACCATTTTTCAATATTACCATTCTTCATCAAAATTCCCGATACTTTCGGTAACCAGTAATGCTACCACTTTAGGCACTCAAACTACAGAGGTTACTACAGCAAGCGGAAACGCTAGCTTCCTTGCTATTGGTGTGAAAGAAAATAATTTGAACGCTTTAAACTTCAAGGTTTTCCCAAATCCAACGTCAAATGCCGTAAATATTGAGCTGCCAAACAATAAAATTGCCGAATCGATCACTTTGATCAATTCAATAGGCCAAGTACTAAAAACAAAAAATAACTCCAACATTATGAATGTGTCGGAGATACCAAATGGTGTTTACTACCTCGAAGTGCGATCAGGAGATCATTCTTCACGAAAACCAGTGGTTATAAATCACTAAAAATAAAACCCCGAGAATATACCTCGGGGTTTTTTTTATAGAGATTGAATCGTAAATTTGTCATCCAATGTTTAAAAACAAAAAGTGGATATTTTTCCTCATTATTCTTTTCCCATCCGTGTTTTGGGTGCTACTAGAAACAAGTACCATTAATTCAAATAAACTTCCGTTTTACGGCCCAAAGCAAGCAACAAACGGTGATACAATTTATTACTCCGTACAAAGTGCCTTTGAAAAAACGACTGGCAAGGAGCCGTTTGATATTGACACCATTAATTACCCCGCATTTGTTGTGATGTTTATTAAAGACAAATACTGCGACGATGCATTTCGCATAAGTGGTTTTTGGGAATACGTGAATTACAAAAAAGATAAGATAGCAAACATCCCTTTTATTTTAGTGTGCGAAAAACAAAATGATTCTTCTGCTACTGAAAAAAGCATAAGAGCTATGGCAAAAAAAACAGATAATATATTTTTTGCCGGCTTGAACAAAAACTTATTCGATAGCGTCAACAAAACTTATTTCGTTGACAAGCCTTACTATGTTGATTATAGTTGTTTTGTTTTAGTAGATAAAAAGAGACATATCCGCGGTTATTATGATGGTCGTTATGTTGCCGAAGTAAAACGTATGTTAGGAGAGTATCAACACCTACTCATTAAAGAACAAAAACAGATATTGATAGATGAGAACAAGATCGAACAAAACAATTAGCGCTATTTTAGCTTCGCTATTTTTACTTGCCTGCCAGCCAGTGGCTGAAGAAAAAAAATTTCTGCTTCCCATTATTGGCGAAAAACATTTAAGCAATACGGATACTATTTACCACAGCGTTGGGAATTTTACGCTCACTAACCAATATGGCGAACCCGTTTCAGAACAAACTGTAAAAAATAAAATTTATGTAGCCGATTTCTTTTTTGCAACGTGCCAAAGCATTTGTCCGCAAATGAGTAAAAACATGGTCGACGTACAAAAGGCTTTCGAAAAAGACGATGATATTCTGATCTTATCGCATACCGTAAATCCGTTGCACGATACAGTGGATGTTTTAAATAAATACGGCATCGCTTACAATGCCAAAAAAGGAAAATGGCATTTTTTAACCGGCGATAAAAAAATCATTTATGCTCTGGCCATGAAAGATTATCTGGTAAACGCTTTGGAAGATGATGGAACTGAAGAGGGCTTTATTCATAGCGAATTCTTTTTGCTAATAGATAAACAAACCCGCATCCGTGGTGTGTATGATGGAACTGATAAAGTGCAGGTGAATAAACTAATAGCCGATATAAAGCTATTAAAGACTGAGAAGTAGTCTCCTAACTCGCTCTTATTCAGCTAAATTTCCTACTTTTAAAAGAAATGTGACTTTACCTTACCTTCTGCATTATGACAGTAAATAGGTTATAAATGTTGCTAACAACAGGAATCATAGAAACCGGATATTTTCATATTGAACGAACCGATATCAAAGCAGAGGAAGTAGAAATTAGCCTAGCTCAAAAAGACCCAAAAGCCTTTGAACCACTTTACTTAAGATATTTTGAACGGATCTCGCACTATGTTTATCACCGTGTAGAAAGCAAAGAGATCGCTTTTGATCTCACCGCCAATACGTTTTACAATGCACTAAGTAAATTATCAAGCTACAAATCCAAAGGCTTACCCTTTTCGGCTTGGTTGTATCGCATTGCATTTAACGAGGTACAGCAACATTACCGTGGCACAAAAACGCAAGGGGTATTAAACACTAATAACAAAGGCGTTTCGGAGATCATGGATAGTTTACCAGAAAACTCTTATCCCATAAATGATGAACAATTATTTGAAGCCATTGAGCAATTAAAGGAGCAAGAAATTGAATTGATCAATATGCGTTTTTTTGAGAACCGTTCGTTCAAAGAAATTGCCGACATATTAACTATAGGCGAAAGCGCCTGTAAAATGAAATTGTACCGCATCCTCGAAAAAATTAAAAACTCATTTACTGATAAATAGATCATTTTAAAAAAAATTACACATGAAACGTTTTAAGATCATAAAAAACCGCGAAGCTTTGTCGTCTCAAGAGATCAACAAGCAAATGGATTTTGGAAAATTCATTACCGCACATACACCCGTCAATTCTTTTTTATCGGCCAAAATCTGGTTGCTTGGTGGCGCAGGAGCTATAACTGTTGCTGCTATAGCTTTTGCGGTGATGACGATGACTAATGGAGAAGATCCCAAAAAATTGTCGAAAGAAAGCACCCGCGCGTTTGTGGCACCGCCACTTCCTAAAATGACCATTGAGCCGAATACTAATACTATTAGTGGGAATGCAGACACGGTGATCAATTACGCCAGCGGCGCAAAAGTTTTTATTCCAGCTAATTCATTTGTGGATAAGGATAATAAACCGGTTACAGGACCTTATACCATTCATTTTCGTGAGTTTCGCGATCAGTTTGATCAATTGCTGAGTGGAATTCCAATGGAATATGATTCGGCTGGAACTAAATATCAATTTGAATCGGCGGGCATGTTTGAAATAGATGGCACAAAAGATGGCGAGAAAATTTTTATTGCCGAAGGAAAAGAGATCGCCGTAGATATGCCAAGCACCGATTTGAATAATAAATTTAATGTGTATTATTTGGATACGGTTGCAAAGAATTGGAGCTATGATAAAAATAATAGTTTAAATAGTAGAACACTCATTGCCGGAATTGATTCGTTATTACATCAAAAATATCATACGGGAGTAAAATCGATCGTAGTGCCAAAAGAAGCAGATCCAAATTTAGATAACCTTGTTATTGATTTCAATAAAGATGAATTTCCTGAGCTGGCTATTTTTAAAGGCATAAAGTTTGAGTTCATTGATCGCAAAACCAAAGCAAGCGAAGGTGTAAATAATACCTGGGAAGATGTGAGCGTGAGTAGAAAAGAAAAAGGACGTTATTTGGTGGAATTTACAAAGGGAGATGTATCAAAGAGTTTTATTACAGTGCCCGTACTGGAAAAAGCAGAACTCGAAAAAACATTTGCGGAGTATGATCATATTCGAATCAGACGCATGGCCAAATTAAAAAACATCTCCGATTCAATTACCAATTTGAGGGGTAAATATGAAAAAGAACATGAGCTAAGTAAAAATGCCAATGAAGCAATCACAAAAATGGTGAGCGAAGGAAAATTCCTAAGCGCCTTGAACGATTATGTGGATCTGGAAAGCGTTAAATTATTAACTCGATCGGGAACCATTACACGAACAGCACTGATAAGAAGATTTGGGATCTATAATTTTGATGCCATGGCTAGTTTAAGCACTCTTTGGGAAGACGTGATAAAGAGAGAAGTAAAAAAGACCATTGTAGCGCACTATTATTTTGGCAATAAACGCATTGAATCAGAAATTGATAATGCATATCTCATTAAAAGAGATTTTAACGGGATATTTAAATTAGATTGGAAAGAGATCTTTGATTTTCCCGTGACGTCAGGATCAAATGCAGACATCTTGATTGTTGTAACTAAAAACAAACAATTCTATTATATAAAGGATGAGGAATTTAAAGCAATTGATTTTAATGCAAAGGATATTGCCTTCAATTTGAAAGGAGCGCCTGTTACCGTTAAAACTCCTGGAGCACTGAGAGAATTCCTTGAACTATAATTTTGATCACGCATGAGATTTTGGATCATTGGTTTTATTCTCTTCTGCAACTGTTCAGTTTTTGGCCAGAGCGGTAAAACCTATGTGTATAAAGTAAAAGCCCCTCCAATTAAATGCGAGATCATTTGTAAAGAAGAATTCTTTTTGTTGGAAAAAGATAGTTACGTAAAAGTTAATTACAACAAAGACGATCCAAAGCCTGAGGTAACTGTGTTAGGCGCAAGAATACTTTCGGAAAAAGACGGACTTTATAAATTACGAATGTTGAATATTGGCACCGTTGTTTTTAGTGTGTTTAGAAAGATCAACGACAAACAAAAACTGATAGCCGTGATGGAAAAGGACATCAAGCCACCTCTTCTTTATTTTTGTGGCGTTGCACTCGATTCATCTTCCAAGGTTTTAAAACTTGGAAAATGTCATTTATGGGCCTATTCCGAACATTACAAAACAAAACTTCCCATCAATAAATTTTCGATGTTATTTTATGAGGATGCCATTATTACAAAACTTAATCGGACACCAAAAGCAGATACTTTAAAAGCAGACACCTGCAAATTGAGCAAACCCATGCTTCATCATTTACAAAAATTTCAGCCAAATTATAACCGTATGTTATTTTATAACGTTGTTTGCTATTTACCCGATGGCAGCAAACGTGTATTAGAGCCTTTTGAATTGTTTGGCTATATAGATACCCTTGCCAATAGCAGACGAACTATTTTTACCATACGGAAGAAGAAAAAAGAGGGGCCATAAAAATTACCTTTAGTAATCAGAGGATTAAGAGGATTTAACGCGATAATATTTTTGCTATTCCCCCACAATTATCTATTTTTGCCTTCCGGTTTACAAATTATTTCCGCTCCTATAGCTCAGCCGGTTAGAGCATCAGACTCATAATCTGAGGGTCCCTGGTTCGAGCCCAGGTGGGAGCACAAAAGAAACAAAACAAAAAAGCCCCGACATTTATCGTCGGGGCTTTTTTTATAGTGCTAATATTTGCTTAGCGTGTTCCTTTGTATCCACATCGGTAATAATGTGTTTAATGATGCCATCGGCACCAATCACAAATGTGGTGCGCACAATTCCATCATAAATTCTTCCGGCCAATTGTTTAGTTCCCCAAACATCAAAGGCCTTAATGATATCCATGTTTATATCAGCTATCAGCGGAAATGGCAAACTATGCTTATTCACGAATTTTAAATGCGATTCTTGGTTATCGGCACTAACACCAACAACTACGTAATTGTTGGCTCCTAAAAAATAATGTTCGTCACGCAAACTGCAAGCTTCTGCAGTGCATCCTGGCGTATCATCCTTTGGATAAAAATAAAGTATAATGTTTCTACCACCCAATAAATACGAACTTACTGTGTTTCCATTTTGATCTATCCCTTCAAAAAACGGAGCTCTCTCTCCTACTTGTAAGTGCGTTTTATATGTTTTGAATTTTGGCTCTGCCTTAACTGAAGTTTTTGCCGGCGATTTTTTTACAGGTGCCTTAGTTACTTTTTTGGCAACTTTTCTACCTGTTTTCTTTACAGACTTTTTTGTAGGCTTTTTTATTGGCTTCTTAATTATTATTTTTTTCTTGGCTTTAGCTGGTTTTGAAGCAGGCTTCTTAGCCGCCTTTTTTACCGGCTTTTTTGCTGCTTTTTTTAACGGCTTCCCGCCTTTTCGTTTGGCGGGTTTTGAGGGTTTTTTTGCCATGGCCTTGCAATTTTACTTTAATATTAGTGGAAACTTTTTGTTTAAAAAAATTCTGTTCAAAATATTTACAAAATTCCTTCAATTTACATGTAACACACTGAGGGTTACGAGCTAAGCAAGTATACCGTCCGTGTAAAATTAACCAGTGATGGGCTATGGCAATGAGTTCTTCGGGTATGTTCTTAACTAATTGTTGCTCAGTGCTCAAGGGGGTTTTTGCGCCAACAGTTAAACCCAAGCGTGCGCTAACCCTAAATACGTGCGTATCTACAGCCATCGCGGGTTTATCATACACAACCGAAGCTATTACATTGGCGGTTTTTCTTCCAACACCCGGCATTTTTTGTAATTCATCAATGCTACTCGGCACTATTCCACCAAAATCATTCAACAGCATTTTTGCCATCCCCACAAGGTGTTTTGCTTTGTTATTAGGATAACTAATGCTTCTTACATAAGTAAATACGTCATCGCTATTGCTATTAGCCAATGTTTCGGCATTTGGAAAAGCATCAAATAAAGCAGGTGTAACCATGTTTACCCTTTTATCGGTACATTGCGCCGAAAGAATAACGGCCACCAATAATTGATAAGGATCGGAATATTTTAGTTCCGTTTCGGCAATTGGAACGTTATTCTTAAAATAATTGAGCACTTTTTCATATCGTTCCTGTTTATTCATTTCAAAAGTAAAAGTATATAAATGTATCTGTTTTTAAGCAATTTATTAATTTTACAGCAATGCACCATCGCTTAAAATATCTTTCTTTTCTTGCTTTCATGGTTTTGGTAAGCTGCGCTGATCCTTCTAAAGAAGATAACAAGCAAAACAAACCCATTGATGAAGTGGCTTTGAAAAAACAATTTGAAAAAGCCAATCAAGCTTTAGTTCAAAAAGAAAATGATGAAATGGATCAGTTTGCACGATCGCATCAAATGAATTTTGTTAGAACCAAAAGTGGGATACGCTATTATGTTTATCAGCCCTCGGTAAAAGGAGATAGCATAAAAGAAAACATGGAAATTACCATGAGCTTTAAGGTATCTCTTATGGACGGTACAGAAGTTTACAACTCGCAACAAAGCGGAAAAAAAACATTTAAAGTTGGTCACGAAAATATTGAAAGCGGAATTCACAAAGGGGTGCAATATTTAAAACGTGGCGATAAAGCACTTTTACTTGTTCCATCCCATTTGGCACATGGGTTACTGGGCGATTATAAAAAGATCCCACCGCAAATGCCAATTGTTTACGATATACAAATAGATCAATAATGAAGAGTAGAATTTTCATTGGAACTTTTATTCTTTTACTTTTTTCGTGTGGACGAAAGAACGAACGCTATACCAAACACGAAAAAGGATTTTATTATCATTTACTTGCATTTAATTCGGATGTAAAAAAAGATAATACACATTTCATCGCGCTTCTAGACCTTAACTACTCTACACAAAATGATTCCGTTTTTTGGAACAGCAAAAGCGATTACGACGACAAATATTTTATGAATATTGATCCCGATAAAACAGGAAATTGCATTGAGGCCTACTTACAAATGGCTAATGAAGGCGACAGTGCTTGCCTGCTTATTCCAAAAGAAACTTTTTTTAAACAACAATTTTCAAGCGTGCGAATTCCTGCCTTTGCAAAAACCGATTCGGTAGTAAAAGTTTACCTTAAAATAAAAACCATTTTTAATGCGTCAAGAGTTGATTCTTTAATTACAGAATGGGCTTTAAATGAACCCAAATTGATAAAAAATTACCTTAAAAAGAATAATAATTCAGCGTACTATAAAGATTCGTTGAATGTGTACTGGCTGGCCGGAAAACCAGATCTTTCGGCATTGAATCAACTTAAAAATAAGACGATTTCTATGTCCTATAAAGGGTACCTTTTAAATGGCAAACAATTTGACGAATCGCCCGTTAATTGGCAGGTAAATACCTCTACCCCCGACCAAATGCTAAAGGGGTTAAATTATGTGATAAAATTTTTAAATACAGGACAAAATACCAAAATTATATTACCTTCGTACCTTGCATTTGGCGAACTTGGCGCCGGAAATATCATACCGCCATACACGCCTTTGCTTTACGAAATAAATATTAATAATATAGTCAATTAAAAATGGTAGCAAAGTTCCTCTTACCCATCACAGCAGTTGTAATGTTAGCCTCTTGTGGCGGCAATTCTCAATTTGATGGTTTTACCCGTGCCGAAGAAACGGGCATTCATTATAAGTTTTTTAAACACAACGAAGACGCCAAAAAAATTGAACTGGGTGGCGGAATTAAATTCAGTTGGACCTTTAGTGTTTGGCCAAAAGATTCTATCATCATGGAATCCAAACAGGCTACTCCAGACGGATCGCGTTATGCCTCTTTTGGAATCACTCCGGCTTCCTTCAAAGGAAGTTTTGAAGATGGTTTATTAATGATGCATGAAGGCGACAGTGCAGCTTTTATTATTTCTGCTGATTCCTTCTTCTTAAAAACAATGCGCGGAAACGAATTGCCTCCAGGAGTTAAACCTGGCGACTTTTTAAAAGGTGTATTTGCTATCAAAGAGGTTAAAACAAAAACCGAGCTTGAAAAGAATAATTCCGAACAAAAAGCTGAATATGAAAAGAAAATGAAGGAAGCTATGGCAAATGAATCGGTTGCTCGCGACAAATTTTTAGCTGATAATAAGATCACAGTTAAACCAACCGAAAGTGGTTTAATATATGTTGAAATTAAAAAAGGTAAAGGTGAAAAACCAAAACCTACCGATGTTGTAAAAGTGCATTATCACGGAACGTTTTTAGATGGAACTGTTTTCGACAGCTCTGTTGAACGCAAAGAACCAATTGAATTTCCTTTAAATCAAGTTATACAGGGTTGGACAGAAGGCCTAGGAATGATGTCGAGAGGTGGAAAAGCAAAATTGATCATTCCTTCGACTATTGCATATGGCCCTCAAGGAAGACAGGGTGCTATACCTCCGTTTTCAACACTTGTTTTTGAACTAGAGTTGATTGACTTTAAAGCAGCTCCTACTGAGCAGATGCAAATGCCTCAGCAACAGGCTCCAGGCCAAGAACACGAGCATCACGAAGGTGACGGTCATAAGCACTAAAAAATTGGCAAGATTTTTGTAAATTTTATTAGAAATTACAGCAATATGAAAAAAATAATAATGATCATTGCAGCATTTAGCTTCTTAAGTTTAGGAACTTTTGCGCAAAAAAAACAAAAAATAAAGATAAGTAAAATGGACCAGGAATTTCTTAGCAAGCAGCCCGATGGCATTTATGCAAAAATTGAAACAAGTAAGGGAACTATTGTTACCGTGCTTGAACATATCAAAATGCCTTTAACCGTTGCCAACTATGTTGGTTTGGCAGAAGGTACAATTACTAATACAGCAAGACCTTTGGGAACTCCGTATTATGATGGTTTAATATTTCATAGAGTTATTCCAAGTTTTATGATCCAAGGTGGTTGTCCAACAAAAAACGGAACCGGAAGTCCCGGATACACATTTGTTGACGAGATGGATGCAGGTAGCGATCTTGCAAAAACAGGTTATGTAAGAGGAACGCTTGCTATGGCAAATGCAGGACCAAATACTAACGGTAGCCAATTTTTTATCATGCATAATAATGGTTCATTGCCACCAAGCTACACTATCTTCGGACATGTGGTAAGTGGAATTGAAGTTGTTGATTCGATAGCTGCTACTCCGCGCAACCCAGGTGATAAACCACTTACCGATGTTACTATAAATAAAGTAACCATCTTACGCAAAGGTAAAGAAGCTGAAGCTTTTGATGCTGCTATAATATTTACATCTGAGCAAGCTAATTTCGAAAAAAAGAAAACCGAAAAATTAACGAATCAAAAAGCGGAAGATGAAAAAGCGCTAGTAGAATTAACAAGAGGTTTTCAAAAAACAGCAAGTGGTTTATATTACAAGATCGAAGCTATAGGTGCAGGTGCTAGCCCAACAGCAACAAATACCGTTAAAGTACATTACGAAGGAAAATTTATGGATGGTAAGATCTTTGATAGTTCACTTCAACGTGGTCAACCCATTGAATTTGGTTTGAACCAAGTGATAGCAGGTTGGACAGAAGGTGTACAGCTTATTAAACCAGGTGGAAAAATAAAATTAGTTATTCCTCCGGCTTTAGGATATGGCGAAAAAGGATATCCGGGAGCAATTCCTCCAAATGCTTGGTTGCAATTCTATGTAGAATTAATAGACTTCAAGTAAAATTTTTAATTTGAAAAAAACCGACTCTTGAAAATTCAGAGTCGGTTTTTTTATTTTTTCTCACTTCGTGTCCCGCGTGAGGGATGCACAGGGTTTAGCTCTTTTTTGCCTCGCCTTTTCGGCGGGACAAAAAAAGCCGCAGCGAAGCGGAGCCCGGAGCAGACCGACCCCGAGCTTCCAAAAAGTTTAATTTTATAGAGCGAGGGGTCACGCCCAAATAATAAATAAAGCAATTGTTGTAATTCCTTCTACAAAAACTCTACTCCGCCAATTCTTTGGGGTAACACAAATAATATTTTGTAACCGTTTGACTCAACTTTTGCAAATTTAACTGATCGCTTGCTTCTGCTACATCCTTTAAACTGCCATCGCCCATTAAAATATTGATGTGGAATTTGCTATCCAAGTAAGCGCTATTATTTACACTATCGGCATAAACAAAATACGAACATTCCTTTCTGCTAACGTTGTATTTTTTCATCCCTCTTTCTATCATTTTATTTTTGTGAGCGGTAAGAATAGGTGTGTTTTGCAATTCTGTTCTAAATAATTGTCGATCGATAAGTTTATTACAAAGTAAATTCAAAATTCTATCATCGCTTTCGGTCCATCCTTTTATACTTGCCGAAATGTCGGTATCATCCAAACGTGCAAATGCGTTTAACACCTCAGGATCATTCACAAAATCTTTTTTTGAATAATCGTTTTGCAAGAACTTTTTAAACGTTGGCGTTGCAAACAGATCTTTCCCTTGAGCACTTAACTCTTTTGCACGCTTTAAAATATTTACCAATAGTGTTTCGGCGCTTAATACGGTTTTATGTAAATACACTTGCCAGTACATTAACCTTCGGGCGATCAAAAATTTCTCAATGCTATAAATGCCTTTTACTTCTACCACCAAATTATTATTAACCACATCCAGCATTTTTATGATGCGATCGCTACTAATAACACCTTCGCTAACTCCGGTAAAAAAACTATCACGTTTCAAATAATCTAAGCGATCCATATCCAATTGAGAACTTACTAATTGATGCAGAAATCTTTTTTTGTAAGCATCCTTAAAGATCTTAATGGCTAAGGTTAATTTTCCTTTGAACTCTTTGTTAAGGGTCTCCATCAATAAACTACTAATATCTTCGTGGCTCACTCCTCTTACAATGCTATGTTCGAGGGCATGCGAAAACGGGCCATGACCAATATCATGCAGTAAAATAGCGCATAAAGTTGCCTGTTCTTCTTCTTCGGTAATTACAACTCCTTTTTGTTTTAATGTAAGTAAAGCCTCGTTCATCAGATGCATAGCACCAATAGCATGATGAAAACGGGTATGTAAAGCTCCGGGATAAACTAAATTGGTTAAACCTAATTGCTTTATTCGTCGTAAGCGTTGGAAATATTTATGATTGATAAGGTCGTAGATCAGATCACTTGGTATACTAACAAAACCATAGATAGGATCGTTGATTATTTTACGTTTGTTTTTGGTCATTTAAAACTAAATTCTGTTAAGTGCTATAATTAATATAAATTTAATACGTTATTTGTAATATAACTAATTAGTGTTTGGCCGAAAAGTTCATCCAAACACCAGATTTTTGCACAAACATTAATTATGGACAAAATTACTATTCTTTGGGCTGACGATGAAATCGATCTTTTAAAACCACATATTCTTTTTTTAAACGGAAAAGGATACGATGTTGTAACGGCTTGCAGTGGCGATGAGGCGCTTGATCTTGTAAAAGAGAAGAACAACCTTAGCGCGGTATTGCTAGATGAGAACATGCCCGGTTTATCAGGTCTTGAAACTCTTGTAAAGATAAAACAAATTCATCCGAATCTTCCGGTGATCATGATCACTAAAAGTGAAGAAGAGCATATTATGGATGATGCCATAGGAGGCAAAATTGCCGATTACCTTATAAAACCTGTAAACCCAAATCAAATACTACTTTCACTTAAAAAAGCCTTGGATAACAAACGTTTGGTTTCCGAAAAAACTAATACCGAATACCGCAAAGAGTTTGGGCAGATCGGAATTACCCTTAGCGATAAGCTATCTTGGAAAGAATGGACAGAAGTTTACAAAAAACTGATCTTTTGGGAATTGGAATTAGATAAAGTACAAGATAAAAGTATGTACGACGTATTGGTGATGCAAAAATCGGATGCCAATACCCAGTTCTTTAAATTTGTTGAGAGAAATTATTTCAGCTGGTTAAATGGTGCAGATAAAAATCCACCAGTGATGAGTCATACGCTCATCAAAAATAAATTTGTAAAAGAATTGGAATCATCTGATAAAGTGTTTTTGATCTTGATAGATAATTTACGCTTTGATCAATGGAAGATTATTCAACCAATTATTGAAGATTATTACAAGGTAGATGATGAAGATGTATTTTGCAGTATTTTGCCAACCGCAACACAATATTCGCGTAATGCCATTTTTAGTGGCTTATTACCAAGTGAAATGGAAAAACGTTTTCCTAAACTATGGTTGAATGATGATGATGAAGGCGGAAAGAACATGCACGAGGAAGAATTTATGCGCGAACAATTAAAACGTTTGGGCAAAGATGTAAAAATGAGTTATACCAAGATCACTAATTTTGCAGCCGGAAAAAAGTTAACAGAGAATCTGAGCAACTTATTGAACAATAAGCTCAATATCATTGTTTACAATTTTGTAGATATGCTCAGTCACGCTCGCACCGACATGGAAGTTATTCGCGAGTTGGCCGATAACGAACCCGCGTATAGAAGCATCACAAAAAGTTGGTTCGAACATTCGCCTTTACATGATATTATTAAGCAATTAGCGGATAAAAAAATAAAATTGGTGATCACTACCGATCATGGTACCGTTCACGTAAAAGAACCTACTAAAGTATTAGGAGACAAGAACGTGAATAATAATTTACGTTACAAGCAAGGCAAAGCTTTAGATTATAATCCTAAAGAAGTATTTGAAGTAAAAAATCCGAGTGATGCTTTTTTACCAAAGTTAAATGTGAGCCAACGATTTATATTCGCTAAAGAAACTCGTTTCTTCGCGTATCCTAATAATTTCAATTACTACGTAAATTATTATAAAAACACGTTCCAACATGGAGGAATTAGTTTAGAGGAAATGATCATCCCCTACATTTCCTTAAGCGCAAAGTAAAGTTTGATGGAATTCAAAAGAGATATAACATCATTAAAAAGTTTGCCGCAAGTAGCAAAAGAATTGTTGCAAACCTTCAAAGATGAACACATATTTCTTTTTGATGCGCAAATGGGTACAGGAAAAACTACAGTTATTAAAGAACTTTGCAAACAATTAGGAAGCGAAGATCATTTTAGCAGTCCAACCTATTCTATCGTTAACGAATACAAAACTCCTACACATACGATCTTTCATTTTGATCTTTACCGATTAAAAAATAAAGAAGAATTATTTGATATTGGCTTTGAAGATTACCTTAAAAAAGACACGTACTGCTTTATTGAATGGCCTCGTTTGGCACTCAATTTTTTAACAACGGGTTCATATGTAAAGGTGATCATAGAAATTGATGAAGAAATGCGTTTTATAAAGGCTTCAAAAAGCTGATTATCAGTAATTTAAAACGATATAAGTTTTTCGATTTTTGTTGATAAGTTTCATTCACTTATTTTAACATTTAAGGCAATAAACAAGCTCTTTCTATGTTTCTCTTATTGGTGTTCTCCGATAAGATCCATAGGACCATTTTTTTGTTTGGCTGTTGCGCCCTTTTTTTAGGGGTGATGCTAGGAACCGTTCCAACAAGCGTACCCCAATTTATTTTATTAGGCAATTGGTTAGTGGAAGGAAAATTTATTGCGAAGTGGGAAAAACTAAAAATCAATAAATTATTTTGGATACTTAGTGCTATCTTTTTTATTCACGTGATCGGGCTTTCTTATTCCGAAAATATACAAGATGGTTTAAAAGATGTACGCACAAAAATTCCCTTGATCTTGCTGCCTCTTATTTTTTTTACAACGGGGGCCATCACAAAAAAAGAAATGCATTATCTTTTTTATAGTTTTATTCTAGGAGCCTTTATCAATATTGCCTGGTGTTTGATCTACAACAAAATATTACATCATACCGAAACAGTAAGAGATGTATCGCGTTTTATGAGTCATATCCGTCTTGGTTTTTTAATCGACATGGCCATTATTTTTTGCGTTTACTTTGTAATGCGTTTTGATGAATTCAAATTAAAAACATTCTTCAGTTCACTAGTTCTTTATTTCATCATTGGTTTATATGCTTTGGGTTTAATGACAGGGCTTGCAAATCTCATTATCATCACAGCCCTTTTTCTCACTTTTGTATTATTCAAACAAAGTAAACTTGGGTTTGCAGTACTTTCCATTATTTTTATTTCGGCTAGTATTTATGCTATTAATAGCATAAAGAATTTTTATGAAGAGAATTTTAATGTGAAGAATGTATCGATGAATAAAGATCTACCCTTGTCAAGATCGGGAAGAGCTTTTGACACTTATGTTTTCACAAATCAGGTTGAGAACGGTTTCATTGTAAATAAAAATATTCAACCATTGGAGTTACAAAAAGAATGGAACAAGCGTGCACCAAGTGATTCGTTCGATCTTAAAACGCAATACAATATTGACAGGTATTTTAGTTTGGTAAGGTATATTTCCAGTAAAGGAGAAATAAAAGACTCTGTAAGTATAAGTAATTTAAGCAAAGATGATATTCTGGAAATTGCTAAGGGAACATCAAATATTAATTATCAAAAATGGTCGTTCTTTTACAAACGCGTTTACGAATTGATGTACGATTATTTTGAATACAAGAACGATGGCAGAGTAAATGGACACTCATTTACCATGCGTTTATTTTATTTGAAAGCTGCACTTTGCGCCATTAACGAAAAATGGTTGTTTGGTACCGGCACAGGCGATGTGCAGGATAAAATGAACGAATGCTACGAACATTCGGGCTCGCCATTAGATAAAGAATGGTACAAACGCCCGCACAACCAATTTGTAACTATTGTTGTTGCTTTAGGATTAGTTGGATTAGCTGTGTTTTTATTGTCGTTATTTTTTCCGGTGTTTTATTTACGACATCAACTCGACGCTTTATATTGGCTCTTTTTTATAAGCGCCATGGTTTCCTTTTTGTTTGAAGATACATTGGAAACGCAAAGTGGTTTAAGTTTCTTTGCCATTTTTAATACGCTATTTCTAAGCAGGGCGTACTATGAGCGCACCAAAGCGCATTAAATTTCCGTTACACAAAATACGGGGTTAGTAAAAAATTGGATATTTGTTTATTATGCCGCGGATTACATAGTCGTCCCTCAAAAACTCTGTAAGCCTTGTTATTATTGAGTTTGTTTAAAAATAGTGCGATAAAAATCTCTCGAAAAAAGTAAAAAAATTAAAAAAGCGGCAGATGTTTTTTAGTGTAAATTAAACCGCAATGCTGCGCCCTGGATAGAACGAAAAGCCTTGTTTAGGGCTTTGCTTAATGTTTGCGCAACGAGTAGGCTTCGCTTTTTCTGCGCAGACCCCGCAGTGCGACAAACATAGCAAAGGACAAACAAGCTTGAAGTGATAGCCCGATAAGGCGTCCAAATAATAAAAATACTTTTTGAGGTTCGACTACATAGATTTCACAGATTTCATTCACAGAATAAATATAAAATAAACGCGTAAAATTAAATAAAAATCTACAGCTCAAATCTCAGGAAATTGGTGTAATCTGTGGCATGTTGAGCTAACACAATTGAGCTTAACCAAAATTTGTGCAATTAGAAAGAAACAAATTCTTCAGGATTAACCGGAGTGCCATTATACCACAATTCAAAATGCATATGAGGTCCTTTACTATTTATGCCCGTGTTTCCAACGCTGCTAATTACCTCGCCCGTTTTTACACGCTCGCCGGTTCGCTTATTTAAATGCGAATTATGTTTAAACACACTCATTAAATTATTGCCATGCTGAATGTGAATTATGTAACCATCTTCCACCGTAAAGCCAGTATAAATAATTGTTCCATCCAATGGGGCCTTTATGCTTTCATCAGGCTTTGTAACAACATCAACTCCAAAATGATCTTCCTGTATATTATACGATGTGGTAACTAATCCCTTTACCGGACTATAAAAAACCAGATCATTCAATGTTTTTGTTTTTGTGTAAGCAACTGTTGCTTGATTCCCTTTACTTTCTTCTATCTCTTTTCTAAATTCAAGGTCATTTTTTGATGGCTCATTGTTAATCTTCGAATAATCCTTTAAAGAATCCTTTTTTGGTTTTAACGGGTTTGGCTCTTCCTTTTCATTAAATACATTAATAAGGTTATTTATATATTCCTCCTTGGCATCCAAGGTTTGCTCAATCGAATCTGCTCTTTGGGTGATCTTTAAAAGCTTCCTTCTATCATACACATTGCCATATCCCGGAATATATTCTCTTAGCGAAGTTAAAGATATCAAGCTGATAACCAGGGTAGTCATAACAATAGTGATGGCTGAAACAGCTATAATAAGGCTTAAAGGCGAGAGTTTTATAGAGAATTTCTCACCAAAAGTCTCATCGTTAAGTATAACAAGGCGATAGGCCGTATTTAACCAATGCCGTGCGTGTTTAAAAAAGCTCTGTTTTTCCTTAGCCATAACCAACCGTAAAGATGCGAAAAAATTATTTTATATTGGAAACTTGCAAAACAATTAAAGTTTCCATAGTTTTGTACCTTAAATACAAATAATGTCAACAAAAAGTAAAATACTACAAGGTGCCGAAGACCTGATATTTAAATACGGTATCAAGAATATTACGATGGATGATATTGCTCGTCATTTAAGCATGAGCAAAAAAACCATTTACAAATTCTATAAAGAAAAGGATGAGATAGTACACTCATTAATGCAATTAAGCATACAAAATGATAAATGCCGATTTAAAAAAGTTTATGATAGTTCTGAAAATGTAGTAGCCGAAGTTTTTGAGATGATGAAAGAGATGCGCGACATCTTTAGCAAGATCAACCCCATTGTATTTCATGAGTTGAGTAAATACTATCCTGAAACATGGAAGGAATTTCAAAAATTTAAAAGTGGCTTTATTCAGGAGATGCTAGAGATCTCTTTAACAAAAGGGATAAAGGATGGTTACATTAGAAAAGACATTAATGTGAAGCTTATGGCCCAATTAAGAGTTGAGAATATTGAAATGACCCTTAATGGTGTATTTTCTATTCACGATAAAAATAGCATGATAGAAGTGCAGTTAGGCATAACCGAACATTTTTTATATGGTGTTTGCACTTTAAAAGGCCATAAACTGATCAATAAATACAAGAACATTGAAGAAGAATAATATGATAAAAAAACTGATGGCAAGTTTCGTTCTATTAAGCGGAATTGCGTTCTCACAGCAGAAAAACTCTTTTAGTTTGCAAGAAGCTGTTGACTATTCGTTGAAGAACAGTCCAAATTACACCAATGCCGAACTCGATCACAAAAGCGCGTTATACAAAAAAAGAGAGATCACCGGACTTGGCTTACCGCAAATAAACGGAAGCATCGACTTTAAAGATTATTTAGAGATCCCTACTTCTCTATTTCCATTGAGCGCCTTCAATCCAATGGCTCCGGCTGATGCATACATGGCAGTTAAGTTTGGCTTGCAATATAGCGCTACGGCAGGATTTAGCGCATCTCAATTATTATTCAGCACCGATTACATTTTTGGTTTAAAAGTTTCAAAAGAATTCATGAACCTATCAAGGATCAATATTCAACGTACCAAATCAGAACTCGTTGCGCAAGTTTCAAAAGCGTATTATGGTGTTTTAGTTGGTAAAGAAAGACTGAAGTTACTTGATCTTAACATCACACGCCTCGACAAAACTCTTTGGGACCTTAAAGCATACAATAAACAAGGTTTTGTTGAACAAATTGACGTTGAAAGATTAGAAGTAGCAAACAATAATTTAGTTACAGAAAAAGAAAAAATTGCTCAACTCATTAAAACAGGTGAATACCTTTTGAAATTTCAAATGGGTTATAAGATCTATGACGAGATTAGTTTATCAGATAGTCTCAACCTAACCGATGATCTTAAACAAGAATTAAATGTTACAAGCATTGATATCTCTAAAAGAAGTGATTACCAATTACTAGAATCGCAAAAAAAATTATCAGAAACCGATGTAACGCGATTGAAGTGGGGGTATTTACCAACACTTGCAGCTTACGCTAGCTATCAAGTAAATACTCAAAGAAGTACGACCAATATATTTGAAAGCGATAAAACAAATGCCATGAAACAATGGTATCCTATAGGGTTGGTTGGCATGACTATGAACCTAAATATTTTCGACGGAATGCAACGCCATTACAAGATCCAACAAGCCAAAATTAGCTTAGAGAAAAACACAAATACATTGCGTAACCTAGAAATGGCTTCTCAGATGGAATCAAGTATAGCCGCCATTACATTCAACAATGCTTTAAAAACTTTAGAAAGCAATAAACGAAATATGGTCTTGGCACAACATATTTACGATGTGGCACAAAAAAAATACGATCAAGGAATTGGCAACAATTTAGAGATCCTTAACGCCCAAACCTCAGTGCGCGAATCGGAAGTGAATTATTACAATGCTTTGTATGAGGCACTCGTTTCAAAAATAGATTACTTAAAAGCAACAGGAAATTTAGTTAAATAAAAAATTTAAATATATGATCATGTCTTTCATAAACAAAAACACCCACCTACCCTTGAGGCAGGAAATGCAAATTACAAGTTGGGCAAAAACAATAACCATCGCATTCACGGTGTACTTAGCATCTTGCGGATCTAAGAATCCTGAAGATCTTGCAGGCTTAAAAGCCAAACAGGCCGAATTAAAAACACAATTATCTGAGATCTCTGCCAAGATCAGTAAACTTGAAGGAGATTCAGGGAAAAAATTCGTTTTAATCGAAGCGGCACCATTGGTTGCTGAAATTTTTAAAACTTATATCAATGTACAAGGGAGAGTTGATGCCGAAGAAAGCGTTTCTCTTGCTTCTGAAATTCCCGGAACCATTACCAAAATAAATGTAAAAGTAGGTGATGGAGTAACAAAGGGACAAGTATTAGCAGAAACAGATGCAAGGGCTATTCAACAAACCATTGCTGATCTTCAAACAAACACAGAGCTAGTAAATCAATTATATGAAAAACAAAAAGCCCTGTGGGATCAAAAAATTGGCACCGAAGTTCAATTTCTTCAAGCAAAAACTCAAAAAGAAAGTATGGACAAAAAAATGAACACTCTGTTAGAACAGCTTCGTATGAGTAAAGTTATTTCACCAATTGATGGAACTGTAGATGCGGTAGATGTAAAATTAGGTCAACTTACTGCGCCCGGCATGCCTGCTATTCGCGTTATCAATTTCAATAACCTAAAAATAAAAGCTGAACTTGCCGAAAGCTACGCTTCTAAAGTTCATAAGGGCGATGAAGTAATGATCAAATTTCCGGATTCAAATGATACATTAACTTCTAAAATAAGTTATTCTGCGAGAGCAATTAGCGCCATGTTTAGAACTTTTGGTGTTGAGATCATCCTTGACAATAAAAAGGAGTATCATCCTAATCAGATCGCCATACTTAACATTAATGATTATCGCTCTTTAAAACCAGTACTATCTGTTCCCTTAAGTTACGTACAAAAAGATCTTAGTGGTCAATCGTATATCATGATCGCCGAAAATGATAAAGCAACACGACGTAATATCACCTTAGGTAAACAATATAATGGGAGAGTTGAGATACTCACAGGCGTAAGCGATACAGACAAAGTGATCACATCAGGCTACGAAGGGTTAAATGAAGGAGATCTTGTAAAAATTAAAAAATAAGAAAACTGCTGGCAGTGATCAGTATCCAATGGGCAGTAAAAAACTGCCAACTGCATACTGCCAACTAAAAAACTGAACATATGGATTTCAAACAATTTAAACCAAGTAGTTGGGCCATTGATAATAAAACTGCCATATATATTGGCATCATTATTATCACCCTTATGGGAATTAGTTCCTACAATTCGCTTCCTAAGGAAAGTTTCCCGGATATTGTAGTTCCAAAATTCTTTATTAGTACAGTATACGCCGGTAACTCTCCAACCAATATTGAGAATACCATCACCAAACCACTCGAGAAAAAATTAAAATCAATTCCCGGTGTAAGAAAGTTAACGAGTAACTCCATGCAAGACGTTTCGCTTATCACAGTAGAGTTTAATACAAGTGTGAGCGTTGATAAAGCCCGTCAGCAGATCAAAGATAAAGTTGACGAAGCAAAACCTGATCTTCCCGCTTCCATTACACGCGCTCCTTTTGTAAAAGAACTAGCTTTTTCTGAGTTACCTATCATGTACATCAACATTGCAGGTGATATGGAATTAAATAAATTAAAAATATATGCCGATGAATTGAAAGATCGTATTGAAGGCTTAAAAGAGATCACCGAAGTAAAAATGGTAGGTGCTCCCGATCGCGAGATCCAAGTGAATCTGGATATGTATAAAATGCAGGCCATGCAAATGGGTATGGGCGATATTGAACGTGCTATTGGAAGTGAGAACATTTCCATAAGTGGAGGTCAGATTCCAATGGATGGCACCAAAAGAACTATTAGTATTAAAAACGAATTTAAATCTATTGAAGAGATAAAAGATCTGGTGATAGGATCTCAATCTGGTGCACGTTTATACCTCAGAGATTTTGCAACAATTGTAGATACGGCTCGCGAATCGGAAAGTTATGCACGTTTAGCCGGACAAAATGTGATCACTTTAAATATTATCAAACGTGCCGGAGAAAATTTGATCTCAGCTTCTGATAATATTAAAACTATTATTAAAGAACTTAAAGAAACAAAGTTCCCTCCAAGTGTTGTTATTAAAACTACCGCCGATCAATCAGATAAAACAAAAGTTACTTTACATGATCTGATCAACACAATTATCATTGGTTTCGTTTTGGTAACAATGATCCTCATGTTCTTTATGGGAGTTACCAATGCTTTGTTTGTGGCCTTGTCTGTTCCACTCTCGATGTTCATTGCCTTTATGTTTATGCCAAGCATTGGTTTCACTATGAACATGATCGTACTCTTTGCGTTTTTACTCGCCTTAGGAATTGTGGTTGACGACGCCATTGTGGTAATTGAAAATACACATCGATTATTCGATAATGGAAAACGAGATATAAAAGTAGCGGCGAAAATGGCGGCGGGTGAAGTATTTTTACCGGTGTTAAGCGGAACCATCACTACCCTAGCACCTTTCATTCCTCTTGCATTTTGGCCCGGAATGATCGGTAAATTCATGTTCTACTTGCCAATCACTTTAATTATAACCTTACTCGCATCGTTATTTGTTGCATATATCATCAATCCTGTATTTGCTGTTGATTTTATGAAAACACACGATGAAGAAGCCAAAAATTACGGCCGCATTAATCGTAAATCTGTTATGCGCTTAATTGTTTACGCTTTGGTTGCAATCGTAAGTTATATTAGCGGTCATCTCGCCATCGGAAATTTAATGATTTTCTTTGCTGTATTTATGCTCGCTCATCGCTTATTCCTATATAAAGTGATTGAGAATTTCCAAACTAAAACATGGCCCGCTGTTCAAAGAAAATACACCAATGTTTTACTTTGGGCTTTAAAACGTCCGTACAAATTATTATTAATGACACTTGGTTTATTTGTTTTCTCTATTTTTTTAATGAGCATTCGTAAACCAAACGTTGTGTTCTTCCCGCAGGGTGACCCTAACAATATTTTTGTTTATGTTAAATTACCAGAGGGAACCGATCCATACAAAACCAATGAAGTAATGAAATTGGTTGAGAAAAAAGTGAATAAAGTTGTGGGAGATAATAACCCAATTGTTTCATCTCTTATTACAAACGTTACCATTGGTGTTACAGATCCACAAGACGAGGATCAAAGTTCTTATTCCAATCGCGGAAAGATCGCTATTAATTTTGTTGAATTTTCCGAACGTAATGGTCAAAGTACAATGGATTATTTGATCCAACTTCAAAAATTAGATTGGAACATAGCCGGCGCCGAGATTACTGCTAATAAAGAACAAGCTGGTCCGCCTGTTGGTAAACCCATCAATATCGAGATCAAGGGAGATAAGTTTGAAGAATTGGTTGAGAATGGAAAGAATTTGAAACGCTTTCTTGAAGCAGCAGAAGTGCCAGGGGTTGCAGATCTAAAAACAGATTTTGTAGCCAACAAACCCGAGATCGTTTTTGATATTGATCGTGAGCGCGCTAATCGCGAAGGTATTTCATCAGTGCAATTGGCCATGGAAATTCGTAAAGCTGTATTTGGTATTGATAACCCAAGTAAATTCCGTGATGCCAATGATGAATATCCAATTCAATTACGTTATGCATACGATCAACGTACAAGCATCGAACAGATCCGAAATATCAAAATCACTTTCCGTGATATGAATATGGGTGGTCAGTTGCGTTCAATTCCTCTCTCTGCATTTTGTGATATTCGTTACGAAAATACTTACGGCGGAATTAAACGTAAACAAAATAAACGTGTGATCACTCTCTCGTCGGACGTGTTGGAAGGTTTTAATGCTAACAACGTAGTTATTCAATTAGAAGAGGCAGCTAAAGGTTATAAAGCAACCGGCGCAGTAGAAGTTAAGTTTACAGGACAACAAGAAGAGCAGGCAGAAACCGGCGCGTTTTTGGGTAGTGCTTTGCAAACCTCTATTGGTATAATTCTATTAGTACTTGTTCTTCAATTTAATTCAATTGGTAAACCTGTACTTATTTTATCAGAGATCCTTTTAAGTGTAATAGGAGTTCTATTAGGCACTGCTATATTTAAAATGGACATGAGTATAGTAATGACCGGTATTGGAATTGTTGCTTTGGCCGGAATAGTCGTCAGAAATGGTATATTACTCGTAGAGTTTGCCGAAGAAGCGCGGCATAAAGGCGTGAATCTTTGGGATGCAACGGTAGATGCCGGAAGAACCCGAATGACACCTGTAATTTTAACAGCAACTGCCGCAATCTTAGGATTAATTCCTTTAGCTGTTGGTTTAAACATTGACTTTGAAGGATTATTAGCACATGGAAAACCACACATTCACTTTGGTGGTGATAACGTAGTATTTTGGGGGCCATTAAGTTGGACCATGATCTTTGGATTAGGGTTTGCAACAGTTCTTACTTTATTATTAGTTCCGGCCATGTATTTAATAAGCGAAAGATTAAAACGAAAATCAGAAGTGATATTAGTACATTTTGATCTTCCTAAAGCTACCATGTACATTCCTTTCTTTGTGATCGTTTGTAAAGTGGTATTAAAGTTCCAAGGCAAAAAACTAGATTATGGAAACCTTGATAGATAAGAGCCTACTTAGTAGGTCCTAAAAAAATCTCTCCGCCTTGTCATCAATAAATTTCTTCAAAAAAGAGGGATAGAGGTCTGATTTAAAAAGGGTTTAAATGAGTTAGATACTTTTTACCGTTAGCCAAACTATAATACCGCGCCAGCGATTTAACGAAAAGCCTTGCGCAGTAATTTGCCTAATGTTTGCGCAGCGAGGAGGCTCCGCTTTCTTCAGCTGACACCCCACAGTGCGACAAACATAGCAAAGTACAAGCAAGCTTGAAGTGAAAGCGCGATAAGGCGCCCAGATAACAAAAAAATAATTTTTAATACTCAACTCCATAAATAAACTGAACCGGCAATTAAGAATATGATTGCCGGTTTTTTTATGTTTTAAAATGAAGGTTTCAAATCTAAAAAAGAACTATCTTTATTTAGATTTGAGAATCCTTTCCTTCAAAATATGTATTTTTTTTCTCCTTACTATTTGTTTGGGTAATATCGTTAATGCCTCCAAACCTGATAGCTTAAAAAAAGTTCTTTTCACAAAAACCACACCTGAAGAAAAGGCCTTTACCTGCGGCGCAATCATTTCCCATTTTGAAACAAATTATGATTCTGCAATTTTATATTATGATCAATATTCGCGTGAATTCAGATCACAAAGAAATAAGTTTGGCGAAGGGTATATAAACTATTGCGCAGGATTTGTAGCGCTTGAAACCGCTAAGTATGATGAAAGTAAAGATCACCTCAACAAGGGCATCATTACTTTTATTGAATTGAAAAATGATACAATGCTTGCCAAATCATACATGCGGCTTGGTTTTGTATATTATACCATGGGCGATTACGAAACCTCCAATAAAACGTATTTTAATGCGCTTGAAATTGCTGAAAGAATCGGCCATAGTACTATCACATCTTGGGCTTACAATTTAATTGGCCTTAATTACCGCTCAAAACCAAATCCCGATTACAAAAAAGCACTACAGTATTTATTTAAAGCGTTAGAAATTGACAAAAAAGCAAATAGCTATGGGGGCAACATGGGAATGGTTCTTTTGCGAATTGGCTCAGTGTACACACACATGCGCGAATACGATAAGGCCGAATTATATTTAAATCAATCGATGAGACTGGCAGATAGTTTAGGCCGCTTAACTAATAAAAAATGGACGCTTGAAGCTTTTGCAGGTTTATATAAACGAAAAAAAGAATACAAAAAAGCAGTAGATATATTAGAGAGGTCGCTTGCCATTTCTAAACAACAAAAAGAAGTACCTGGAATTATTATAACGTTTGCAAACCTCGCTGATAATTATATGAATTTAAAAGAGCTTAAACTGGCAGAAACATATATTGACAGTGCGATAACTCTAAGCTTAAAAACAAATGTATTTCAAACGTTAAGTTCGGTTTATATTCTAAAATCGAAGATCTGTGAAAACAAAGGAGAAGCCGTTAACGCTTTGCAATATTACAAAAAAGCCATCCTTGTAAAAGACTCACTTTTCTCGGTACAGAATAGCGAAAACATAAACCAACTTGAAACAAAATTTCAAACACAAAAAAAAGAAAAAGAGATCACCTTATTGAATAAAGAAAAAGAAACCGATCAAAAATTAAAGAGCATATACATAATAGCACTTTGTGTGGCGGCTATATTTATGTGTATCATTATTTTCTTTCTCTTTAAGATCAATCGCTCTAAAAAAATAATTGCTTTACAAAAATTAGAAACCGAAAAGCAAAAAGATCTTGTGCTGGAAAAACAAAAAGACATTACCGATTCCATCAATTACGCCTTACACATTCAAGAAGCGATACTTCCTCCTATTCAAATAAACGAAGATCTATTTGAGGAATCCTTCATTTTATTTAAACAAAAAGATATTGTGAGTGGCGATTTTTATTGGTACAATTTAAAAAATGGCAAAACGATTGTTACCGCTGTAGACTGTACAGGACATGGAGTTCCGGGTGCGTTAATGAGCATGTTGGGAATGACATTTTTAAATGAGATCATTAACCAAATGGGAATTACCACACCCGCTCATATATTAAGTGAGTTAAGAGATCGCGTAAAAACAACCCTCAAACAAAAAGGTGGGGATGGCGAAAGTAAAGATGGAATGGACATGGCACTTATTGCCGTTGATAAAAAAACCATGAAACTTGAATTTTGTGGCGCTAATAATCCCGTTTGGATCTTTAGGCCTGAGAATGGAGCATTCACTTTTTTTGAAATTGAACCGGACAAAAGACCCATTGGTTATTTTAAAGGCATGGGACTTCCATTTACGAATAAAGAATTTCAATTAAAGAAAAATGATCGCATTTATTTATTTACCGATGGTTATGCCGATCAGTTTGGTGGGCCAAAAGGAAAAAAATTCAAGTACAAACAACTCAATGAGCTTTTTGCTTGCATTGCAGAAAAGTCAATGAACGAACAATACATGATGCTAACTGAAACATTTGATAGTTGGAAAGGAAAACTAGAACAGGTCGATGACGTTTGCATTATAGGCCTTCGTTTATGATTTGCAAAGTCACTATTGAGACAAACTCTGCTTCGTCCCTAATTGACGACGTTTGCGTTACTGGATTAAAAATTTGAGGCATCTTTCTATAAAAATTTTTCTCCCTCTAAACGAGCCACAACAGCGCTGGCCACCGCATTTCCAACAACATTGGTGGCACTGCGTCCCATATCTAATAGCTGATCTATTCCCAATAATAACAATAAACCCTCTTGCGGAATATTGAACATACTTAATGTTCCGGCAATAACAACAAGTGAGGCTCTTGGTATACCTGCCATACCTTTACTTGTAACAAGTAATATCAACATCATTTTTATCTGGTCGCCCACCGTAAGATCCATTCCATAACTCTGCGCTATGAACATGGTAGCAAAGGTCATATACATAATTGATCCATCTAGATTAAATGAATACCCCAATGGCAAAACAAAACTTACAATACGATTACTGATGCCATGTTTTTCTAAGGCTTCAATTGTTTTAGGCATTGCACTTTCGCTGCTTGCTGTACTAAATGCCAAAAGAATAGGTTCTTTTACATCCTTCATTAAAGCAAAAAATCTTATCTTAAATAATTTACAAATAAGGAAAAGAACAACAAACACAAAAAATAATAAGCCTCCAAAAAAACAAGCTATTAAATAAATATAACCACCAAGCAAACCTACGCCTTGCTGTATAACAACGGCACTAATAGCACCAAAAACACCAATGGGAGCAAATGACATAACGTAATTTGTTACTTTAAACATTACGTGCCCTAAACTCTCGCACGCATCAACTATTGCTTTACCATGCTGTTTAATTGATGCAGCAGCTACACCAAAGAACAATGCAAATACTACAATTGGTAATATCTCGTTGTTTGCCATAGCGCCAACAACACTATCAGGAATAACATGTGAAATGAAATTTCTTGCCGTTTGCTGATTTGGCTTAACGCCTGTAGAGGCCGTTTGATCAATGGAGCTTATATCCATCTTTTTTCCCGGTTCAAATATATTTACAATAACTAAACCCAATGCTAAAGCAATTAATGTGGCCGACGTAAAATACACCAAGGTCTTAACTCCTATTCGTCCTACACTTTTAAAATCACCTAGTTTTGCAACGCCAATAACCAATACAGCAAATACCAAAGGCGCAATGATCATTTTTATCATCCGTAAAAAAATATCACTTAAAATAGAATAATTTCCGGCGATATCTTTCTTGGCTTGAATAAGCTGAGCTTCCTCATATTTTACAACCGCCTTTTCCGCTTCGGCCCTCACCTTTGGGTCCTCGATCTTATTTAAATGGCTGCGATCTAAGGTAAATTTATTACCCGTGATCGAACTATTAGCAATTGATCCAATTAAAATACCTAGCACCATGGCTACGATAATTAAAATAATAAGTTTATTCTTTTTAAAATTCATGTTATAAAGCCTCCTGCAATGTTTCCATTTTCATGCTACGCGAACCTTTAATTAATACGGTGGCATTTTTTATACGATGTGTTTTTAAATGATCCATACACTCTTGTGTAGTTTTAAATGTTTTAAACGAATTCCCTCCTAAAGATGCAAATTCATTTCCAACCAATATCACATTGCTTAGTTTTTTATCATTTAGCAAGTTAACAATTGCTTGATGTTCTGTTTTACTGTAATCTCCCAACTCAAACATATCACCCAACAACAACCATTTTTGTTCTGCTTTATACTCCGCAAAATTCTCAATGGCTGCTTTCATACTGTTTGGATTGGCATTGTAAGCATCCAATAAAATTGTATTGCTTTGTGTTTTTACCATTTGTGAGCGGTTCATGGCTGGTACATAATTACTCAACGCTTCGTTGATTAAGCCATCTTCTACATGAAAGTGATGACCTACACAAACAGCAGCCAAGCAATTGATAAAATTATACTTACCCGCGATCTGCGTTTTTACTATTGGCAATTTATTCCAATCTTTATCGCCATAGCGTGTTGTCCATTTGAACGATACCATTTCTCCATCCGAAATATATTTTCCTATAGTATCATACAACTTTGTTGTACCGTAAGAAACCTTATCATTATCCTTAGCAAGATCGTGCAAAACCTCATCATCGCCGTTGGTAAAGATCGTAGCATGCTTTTTTTGAATGTATCTATACAATTCGCTCTTACCCTTTTTTACTCCTTCAATACCTCCAAAACCTTCCAAATGCGCTTTGCCAATATTGGTTATCAAACCAAAATCAGGATCAGCTATGGTGCACAATTCATCTATTTCGCCTTGGTGATTAGCGCCCATTTCAATAATGACAAATTCATGATCTGGTCTTAACTTCAATAAAGTTAATGGTACTCCAATATGGTTATTTAAATTTCCTTCGGTAGCAAGTGTTTTATATTTTTTTGAAAGCACTGCATTGATAAATTCCTTATGAGTAGTTTTTGCATTACTCCCCGTGATCGCTAAAAAAGGGATCTTGAATTGCGCGCGATGATGGTTCGCAAGATCTTGTAATGCCTTTAATCCATTCTCTACTAAAAAAATGTTTGTGTTATTGGCAAACTTCTCTTCATCCACAATGGCGTATTTGCAACCTGCCTCAATTGCTTTTGCAGCTAATTCGTTGGCATTAAAGTTTGGGCCTTTTAAACTAAAAAAAATGGACCCTGGGATTACTTTGCGTGTATCGGTTGTTATATTAAGATCTACCTTTTTATAAAGCTCATACAACTCATCTACAGATAACTTTTGAATCATGTTACAAAATAAAAAAACCCCGACCGTAAGCGTCGGGGTTCTCAAATGTTTTTATCAACAAACTTACTTGCCTAATCCAACCGGACTACCTACGCGTGTCATAGCACAACGGAAACCTAACCATGCATTAGCTTGACGTTGATCTAAGAAACGACGAGTACCAGGATTTAAAAAGTATGCCCGGTCTCTCCAACTACCACCTTTAATCACACGAGATTTATCGTTGATCAAAGAAGTTTTTGCGTACTCATACATCATCTTTTCTGATTTGTCGGCATAAGAATCTTCACCGTCTTCAAAATAGATACTTGAGTTCACATCACCATCTAAATAGTTGATGTAATCAGCAGTTTTATAATTTCTGCGTTCATCTAAGTTGTCTGTTGCAACAGTATTAGATACCTGACGCCATTGTACACGGCCTGGGATATCTGATTTACCTTCAGGTGTTGCGTTGTTGTTGTTATAAATATCTTTCGACATTACTGTAAGAACGCTATCAGTAACCTCAGCAGTTTCACCACTCACGCCATGTGTAGAAGGATTGTTAACTTTGTGATTGAATTTTTGGTAAACAGGACCATCAACGTTAGTTAAGATCTCTCCACCTAAACCACCAATTAAGGTTGTACTATCACGCATTTGTGTTGTAAAAATATTACCACGGAAAGGACGGAACTCATCAGCATCCTGACCAGTGTTAGGGCGATAAACGTCCATTACCCACTCAGTAACGTTACCGGCCATATTATATAAACCATAATCATTTGGCCAATAAGAATAAACCGGAGCAGTAACGTCGGCGTTATCATTTAAGAAACCTGCAGTACCCATATAATCACCAGCACCACGTACAAAGTTTGCATTGATCTGACCAATGTATTTATCAGTTGCATTACGCACACCATGTCCATTCCAAGGGTAAATACGACGATCAGTGATACGCTCACCAATTGTGTTTCCAATTAAACCATAAGCAGCATATTCCCACTCAGCTTCTGTTGGTAAACGGTACTTCGGTAAAAAGATACCATCTTCCACGCGCACATCACGCTCTGGATTTTGCTCGTCAAATGAAGGTAATTTTTGTTTTAGCTGACCTTGCCATTTACCTGATAAATAAGCTTCGGTTGAAAAATAATCTTGGTCAGAAGGACTTGGTGTATGCTCTAATAAACCCTCGCGAACTAAAATGAATTCATTCACACGGTCAGTTCTCCAAGCACAAAAATCATTTGCCTGTAACCAGTTCACACCAACTACCGGATAATCACGGTAAGCAGGGTGACGTAAATAATACTCTACGTAAGGCTCATTATAGGCTAATTTTTCGCGCCATACCAAAGTATCGGGAAGGGCTTTATAATAGATATCCGGAAAAGTAGGACCAAATACACGCCCTGTCCAATATAAGTACTCTAAATAAGAGAAGTTGCTTACCTCGGTCTCATCCATATAGAATGAAGAAACAGTAACTTTTCTAGGAATATTGTTCCATTCGTAAGTAACGTCATGTTCGGTACGACCCATTGTAAAGGCTCCACCTTCTATTAAAACAAGTCCTGGGCCGGTCTCTTGCTCTTCGTAAGGTACCTTTTCAAAACCACCGTTAGTAGGGTCATTATAAGCCCAACCAGTTGCCGGTGAACGTTCCTGGGTACACGAAACCACAGCGATAGCCATTATGGCTGTCAATACTTTACGGTTTTTTATCCAATTTATATTCATAATGCTTTAATTCTTTAATTTACCACATGAAACGCATTCGGCATTTCATAAGTTAGTACTGTATTTAAACGGCTATAACGTTATATAGTTTAAAAGGTTACAAAAATAATTAGAAAGATGGACAACTGATGGTCCTGTATTTTTTCTTTTTCTTTTTACACTCGAACTGGATCTGTAACGAAATCTCGTGTGATCCTGCGGTGTTACCACTTAGTTTTGAAACAGTTACATCATAACTATACCCAAATTTGAAGTTGTCATTTTGTAAACCTATAAGTGCTATAACAGCATCCATATTACGATACCATAAACCGGCCACAAAAGCTCCTTTAACATAATATATACCCAAATTCAATTGTTGGAATTTTTGTTGAGCTTGAAATAAGATATTTGGCGATAAGTAACTCTCGTTACCCTTTTCTAATGGAATGATCAAACCGGCGTGTCCCGTAAATTTAGCCGGCAATTTAGATACCCCTAAAAGTCCCTCATCAGGCTGAGTGATGTGAGCTGCAGAGAATCCGAAGAAGTAGTTTTTGCTATATCCTAAAACACCTGCGGTAAAATCGGCGTTTTTCTTAGATGCAGAAGGAACAATTTCTGAAGTGTTCCAAACGAAACCACGACGAGCATCGATCATATCTCCAAAGTTCAAACGGCCTTTATCGAGCGTTTTTTGGAAATAAGTAGCCTGTATACCGAATTTTAACGAAAACTCACGGTTTATAGCCGCATGATAGGAATAAATTAAACTTGCTTGAGTGTTCCTTAGAGTTCCACGAGCTTGATCATCACTTAAAACGATCAATCCCAATCCACCCGACATAAAATCGAAATGTTGGTCGTAAGAGGCAGAATATGTAACATACTGACCTGACAAATTAGGCCACTGGTTACGATAGTTCATACAAACCCTTGCGCATCTTGCGGTACCGGCAAAAGCAGGATTAAGGTATAAAGGATTCGCATAAAACTGCGTGAACTGAGGATCCTGTGCCTTCAAGTCGCTTGAAACTACTGAGAATACAAGCAATATAAATAAAATACGTTTCTTCATGATTAATGTGCCAATCCTATATTACAAATATAATAATGTATTTTTAAAAACAAAAACATTTTCTTAACAATATTTTTGCTATAAACCCGTTGTAGATTTGTTAATATTACGGTTCCCATTATGAGGTTTTCACTTTTTATTTGCCTGTTTCTATCCAATTTGGTCCTTTTTGCACAAAATGCAGAAATTGCCGGAGTTTTTTCTGCAGAAAAGAGCAGAACTCCTATTTCCAATATTGTTAAATTAAATGCCAGCAGTTTCGAAAAAGTAATTGTTAAAAACGCCTTGTACGATCACAAAAAAAACAATTTGCCTTACTTCCTTAAAAGTAAAACAAATTCGCTCAATACCAAAGCAATTGGGAAGTTAAATGTTGTTGCGGAAATAAAACTCGACAATGAAACATCTAACATCATCAAAGCTAATTTTGCAAAATACTTAAGCAACGAATTTCAAGTTACATCAACACAAGGCATCTCGGTTAACGAAACACTAAGTTCTTGCGCGGTTATTCCCTTCAGAATAAATGAACTTGGCGAAGTGATAGAATTAGTAAACTATACCATTTCATGGGATGAGGTAGCCAGCGCAAATAAAACCGGCAATGCGAACGCTTTCAAAAGCAGTTCGGTTTTGGCCAATGGTAAGTGGTATAAACTTGCTATAACAAGAGACGGAGTTTATAAATTAGATTTTCTTTTTCTAAACAGCTTGGGAATTAATATGGGCAACCTTGATCCAAAAAATATTCGCATTTACGGGAATGGTGGTGTTATTTTGGCCGAACAAAATGAAGACTTTAGATACGATGACCTGGAAGAGAATGCTATTGTGGTGGTTGGCGAAAGTGATAATACATTTAACACCAGCGATCATGTGTTGTTTTATGGAAAAGGTATGACGCGCTGGGATAAACGCCCCGACCGTAAAGGACTTTTATTTGCGCCTTACAATAATTTTTACAGCGATACCACCTTTTATTATTTGAATGTAGATATTGGCGCCGGCAAACGTATTGCTTCACAAAATTCAGTTGTAAATCCTCCTAACATTTCAACATCTACTTACGATTATTACAATAGCCATGAAGTGGATCTGATCAACTTTGTAAAAAGCGGACGAAACATGTATGGCGAATATTTTGATGTGAACACAAGTTATAGTTTTGTATTTGGCGATAATAATTTTGTATCAGGAGATACTATAAGGGCTGAGTCGACCGTGGCAGGAAGAGGTACTATTGCCAACCAGTACAACGTTTCTGTTAATGGTTTAAGTTATAATCATTCTATTAGTGGATTTGATATTTCAAATTACCTTGCCGATTTTGTTGTATTGGACACAAAATTTGGAAAAACTCTTAATAACAATCCGTCAAATATCACGGCCGTTGTAAGTCGCTTAACTCCAAACACAGTTGGTTGGATAGATAAAGTTTCGGTTAATGCCCGCCGCGAATTAGTTTACAATAACAACACATTCCAATTTCGCGATAGTAGAGTGTCGGCTCCCGGAAATATTTGCACTTACAATCTGAATTCGAATGGTTTTAGCGGCACCACCATTTGGAATATCTCCGATATCATTAGTCCGTATCAGCAGAACTATACAACTAGTGGTAATATATTGAGTTTTGCCGCCAATGCCGATTCGTTGAACGAATATGTAGTATTTAGTTCCGCTAATCTTCCACAACCAAGTTATATTAGTACAGTGCCAAATCAAAATCTTCATGCATTAACCCAAGCTGATTATGTCATCATCTCGCCTTCGCAATTTTTACCTTATGCAAATCGTTTAGCAACACTTCATCAACAAGAAGAAGGATTAACCTATGCTATTGCAACACCCGAACAGATCTACAATGAGTTTTCTAGTGGAAAAATAGATGCCAGTGCTATTAGAGATTTTACACGAATGCTTTATACGAGAGGTATTGCTAGTGGAAAACCAACAAAATATTTATTGCTACTAGGCCGAGGTTCTTATATCAACAAAAATGGTCGTCCGGGAAATACCAATCTTATTCCAACCTACGAAACAGAGAATTCAGTATCGTATATATATAGCGTTGCCTCTGATGATTTTTACGGTTTAATGGATCCTAAAGAAGGATATAATGCTGAGAATGATCCGAATGATGCAATGGATGTTGGTGTTGGTAGAATAGTTGTTTCAACCGCAACGCAGGCCGATAATGTTGTTAAAAAAATTGAGAATTACTATAAAAAAACTGGCATCGCAATTACATCTCCCGATAATTGCTCTATCACACAAAACAATCAGATATTTGGCGATTGGCGTAACCATATTATGTTTTGTGCCGATGATGGAGATGGTGCTTTGCACATGGGCCAGGCCAACAATTTAGCAGGTAAAGTAAAAGCAGGATCACCTTCTTGTAATATTGATAAAGTTTATATTGATGCATATAAAGGTTTATCAACTCCAGGAGGAAAACGTTATCCTGATATGCAAGCTGCATTTAACAATAGAATAGATAAAGGTTGTTTGATCATGAATTATACAGGGCACGGAGGCGAGGTTGGATTATCGGCTGAGCGCGTTGTAGATATTGCGAGTATTGATGCCTGGAACAATTTTAATACTTTGCCTCTGTTTATAACAGCCACTTGCGAATTTAGTCGCTATGATGACCCTGATCGTGTTTCGGCCGGTGAATTATGTTTACTCAATCCAAAAGGCGGATCAATAGCCATGCTTAGTACATGTCGTTTAGCGTTTTCAAACTTCAACGAAACATTAAATAACCGTTTGTTTGATTACATCTTTAAAAAACAAAGCGATAATAGCATGCCTGCTTTAGGAGATATTATTCGCAATACTAAGGCTAGCTTAAAGCAAAATTTCTTTTATTCTAATTTTCATTTATTGGGCGATCCGGCCTTAACGCTTGCGTACCCAAAACAAAAAATTTACACAACTCATATTAATGGGAATGCCATAAGTGCAACTTTAGTAGATACTATTAAAGGACTTTCAAAAGTTACCATTAAAGGTTATGTGGGCGATAGTTTAGCAAATAAGTTTACCAGCTTTAATGGATTGGTTTATCCTGTGATCTATGATAAAAGCGAACTTATTACCTGCCAATTAAATGATCCGGGATCTTCAACATCTCCGGGTACATTAACGCCTTTTCAATTTCAATCTCAGCAAAACATTATATACAAAGGAAAGGTTGAGGTTAAGAATGGCGACTTCACATTCTCATTCATTGTTCCAAAAGATGTATCGTTCAATTACGGAAAAGCCAAATTCAGCTATTATGCAACCGATGGCTACACTGATGCAAATGGAAATTACGACAGCGTAAGAGTTGGTGGTTTAAGCCCTAATGCTGCGGTAGATGTTGAGGGTCCACAAGTGAAGTTGTATTTAAACAGTAAAACCTTTGTGAGTGGCGGCATTACCGATCAGGATCCTATTTTAATGGCAGAGGTTTCCGATTCAACTGGAATTAATACTGTAGGCACAGGGTTTGGTCATGATATTACAGCTGTGTTGGATGAGAATACAAATAAACCTTATATACTCAATGAATATTACGAATCAAATTTGAATAGCTACCAAACGGGTAAAGTAAAATATCAACTAAAGGATATCCCCGAAGGAAATCACACGCTCTCATTCAAGATATGGGACGTACAAAACAATTCATCGAGTGTTAGTGCCGATTTTGTGGTGTCAAAAGATGAAGACCTTGCTTTGAAGATGGTGTTAAATTATCCTAATCCTTTTACTACAAATACAAAATTCTTTTTTGAGCATAACCGCAATTGCGAAGACATCAAGGTGATCATTCAGATATTTACGATCAGCGGAAAATTGGCAAAAAGCATTAACCGCACAATAAATTGCGAAGGTTTCCGTAATGAAGGTATAGTATGGGATGGTAGAGATGACTACGGAGATAAATTAGGTAGAGGTGTTTATTTATATAAGGTTGCCATTAGCGATAAAGGCAATAAAAAGGCCGAAAAAATCGAAAAATTAGTAATACTTAATTAGTATATTTGGCGTCCCAATTAAAATGAAAAAGATCAGTTATAGAAAAATATGTGTTATACTTTTTGCTGTACTTGTTGCATCACCAAACTTTGCTCAAATAAGTTCACAAGCACTTGGCGGTAGTACCATTAACCCTATCACCACTGCTGTTCCTTTTTTATTGATCAGCCCCGATAGTAAGCAAGGTGCCATGGGCGATGTTGGAGTAGCTACAGATCCCGATGCCAATTCTACACATTGGAATCAAAGTAAACTAGCATTTGCCGACAAAAAATTTGGCGTGGCTTTAACAGCAACACCTTGGTTACGCAATTTAGTTCCGGATATTTATTTGTATTACCTAAGCGGGTATTCAAAAATAAGTAAAACGCAAGCCGTAAGCGGTTCGTTACGTTATTTTACATTAGGAAACATTCAGTTAACCGATGCGCAAGGAAATAGCACCGGCGATTTTAAACCTAATGAGTTTGCGATCGATCTGGGCTTTGCCCAAAAATTAGCAAAGAATTTTTCATTAGGAGTAGCCTTCCGTTTTGTGAACTCAAGTATTAGCCGTGTATATTTTAACGGACAACAAGGTAATGCTGCAAGTACAGTTGCGGTTGATCTTACCATGTACTACAAAAGCGATATATTTAAATTAGGTGATAAAAAGTCGTATGCAACTACCGGTTTAGCTTTTACCAATCTTGGAACAAAAATAAAATACAGTACCGAAAAGAATTTCATTCCAATGAATATGCGTTTGGGCGGAGGTTTAAAAGTATTAATGGATGAAGCTAATACGTTTGGCTTTTACCTCGACTTTAATAAATTACTTGTACCTACGCCACCTATTTACCAATATCAAACCGACAGTTTAGGAAATACAACTTCGCAAATTGCAATTGATCCAACTACAGGAGCTAAAATAATTGCAAAAGGAAAAAACCCAAATGTTCCGGTAGCTCAAGGTATCATTCAATCATTTGGTGATGCGCCGGGTGGTTTTAAAGAAGAATTATCTGAATTTAATATCAGTGGTGGCCTTGAATACGAATACAATAAAACATTTGCAGTAAGAGCGGGTTATTTTCATGAACCAAAAACAAAGGGTGCTCGACAGTTTTTTACAGTTGGTATTGGTTTAAAATACAGCATTGGTAGCTTAGATATTTCTTATCTTATTCCTCGTACGCTCAATAATCCTTTACAAAATACTTTCCGTTTCTCGTTAGGCTTTTATTTTGACGCGGATACCAAGAAGAAAGAGGAGCCTGTTACGCCTTAATTTTACTTGTTTTTTAGAGGCAGAAACCGCGAAGATCGCTTTACGATTTCTCAAAGTCCCCATACTAACGTGAGCGCAAAGAGCGCTAAGTTTTTCTCCACTAGTCAAAAGAAGGCAAAGGCCTTCGGTTTCGCAAAGAAATCCCGTAATTAAATAAGTTTCAAATTCCATAATTGAAATTGCAACATGTTCCCAGTCTTCGCGAGAAAGCTAAGCTTTCTTAGCCTTCTTTTTATGCAGTTTTTGATCATTGCGACCTTTGCGGTTTCTTTGCGGTTTCTTTGCTAATATCGAAGATACTTTGCGGTTTCTGCCTCTATTCCGTAAGTTCTTTAAATTTTTCGGTAATCAAAAATGTGGCGCGGGAATCGGCCAAACAATAATCTATTAGATCCTCCTTTATCTGTTGCTTTTCTATGATATTATCGTGCAAACGGAATGATACAAAGGCATTCATAGCTTCCAAGCCCGATGTGATCTGTTCGTCTTTAAATGGATCTTCATTTAAAATGGCCAAGGAAACCGCTTTTAAAGAATAATTTCCCTTGAACTGATAATGGAAATATAATTGTTCATGAATGATATCAGAAATATCGATCATTTTTGAACCAACAGTTTTTAATGTTTCGTTGAGATCGGAATATAGCTCAGCAAGTTCTTTAATTACCATATTCTCTAAGCTCTTATCATACACTAATAAGGATTCAAAGTTTTTTGTTTGTTCGATCAACGATTCAGCAAAAGCTCTTCTATCATCGGGCTCATGATCAAAAAAGAAAGCATGTTCGCCCTCTTCAGAAACCAAAGTGTACAAGAAAGGAATTTTTTGAAATGGTTTTGTGCCAATGATTTCCGGAACTGGTTGCCCCCAAATTTCCATGTCCATTGCAGCATAGGGTTTTTTTATTCTTGCTAGGATCTTTTTTATTCCGGGTTTATCAAAATAAGCTTGTTTTTGCTTTGTTGATTCAATTTGGATCTTTAAACTTTTTGAGAGATCGTTGGTAATGGGAATATCACTAATAGTTTTTACTCCACTATTGTACCAATTAAATATAGTATCCTTATTTATCTTTCCTAACGTAAATACGCTTTCTTCTGTGATCTTATCTTTCCAGCAGGTTCCAAAAAAATCGCACTCGTATGGCGAGAAACAATGCTTGCCAATATCTACATTTGGAATAACGTTTTGTTCGATAACTTCGTTAGCTTCGGCCAAGCGGGTTTGAATGTACCCGTAATTTCGTAAAGCGTCTTTAATGATACTTCTTTTCTTAAATAAACTCTTCACGTTTAATGTTCCATTATACAGGTAGGCATCATTAATGGTAACAATAAAAAAATCTTTTAGCTCAGGTAGTATATTCTTTACCACATAATACTGAAGGCAGGCATCTTTAATATATATCTCCGAAATTTTTACCGAACTTTTTACTTCATAAGCAAAATAGCCTTCTTCGGTTAATACCAAAACATCTACCATTACCATCACGCCATTATATACCAATGTTGCTTCGTAAATAACTGGCGTGCGTTTTTCGATAAGCTCTTTGGTGTATTCAATGGCTCTGCCTTTGTTTTGATCTGTTTCCACCACATTTATTCCACCCAGAAATAATTGCTGGGCTAATGCGCCAATATCATGTCCGCGTTTAAACGTAAGTTGTTTATCAACGCTTGGTTTATCTCGTAAGTAATAATGATTCTTGTAAAAAAAGAAAGCTTTACGACACTGCTCAAATTTTAAGAAGGCTGTTTTGCTGATGTAATTGCCTGCCACTATAAACTCTTAAGTTGTTGAATGGTTGCAGTTGGATCTTTAGATCCAAACACTGTATTGCCTGCAACTAAAACATTGGCACCTGCTTCAATTAATTTTTTGTAATTATTAAGATCTACTCCTCCATCAATTTCAATAAGGGCGTTTGAGTTATGTTTTTCTTTAAGTTCTGCCAATTGCTTTACCTTATTAAAGGTATTCTCAATAAATTTTTGCCCGCCAAAACCAGGGTTCACACTCATCACACAAATAAGATCAATGTCCTTAATAACATTTTCCAATAAATGCGTTGATGTGTGCGGGTTAATTGCCACACCCGCTTTCATTCCTAAACTTTTAATGTTTTGAATACTGCGATGCAAATGTGTGCACGCTTCGTAATGCACAGTTAATACTTCCGCGCCAGCATCTTTAAAAGCTTGCGCATATCTATCCGGATCAACAATCATTAAATGTACATCTAACGGTTTTTTAGCATGCCTTTGAATTGCTTTTAGTACCGGAAAACCAAACGAAATATTTGGCACAAATAAACCATCCATAATATCAATATGAAACCAATCGGCTTTAGAGTTATTGATCATTTCGCAATCGCGCTGGATGTTTGCAAAATCGGCTGATAAAATGGAGGGCGCTATTAAGTGTGACATATAATACTACAAAGTTACAATATTCTCCTAAAGTAATGGTAATGTGTAAGTTTTAGGGCTAAAAGTTTTAAATTATTTTATTTGTTAAACTACTGATAACCAGAGCTTAATTTGGCTTTTGGACAAAAAATTGTATATTCGTGTATCAAAAAATTAAACCTTTTATAAGTAACGCCGTCAAACCTGGTATAAAGCAAAAAAAACATGAAAACAAACAAATTTATTTTAGCAACTGCGGCCATACTAATGGTAGGCTCAATGGCTTTTACATCTTGTAAAAAGAAACAAGCATTTAAAGAAGAAAATGGACAATCTTCGGAAGATAACCGTAACGTGCAAACAGAAAATGATGCAGCCGTTAACGAGATCAATACCGAGGTTGGAAACGTTGCAAATTTACATGGTAGAGGCGCATCTGCAAATGGCATTAATGCCCTACATAATGCATTAGGAATTACTGCAACCGGCTATACAGTTAACTTGGCTGATACAGCTAATGGAAGCATTACTATTGTTTATAACGGAACTGTGAAAGATAACCGTAAACGCGAAGGGAGTATCAAATTAACTATCCTTGATTTTGCAACCGGCAAACGTTGGAAACAAATAGGCTGTGTAATTCAAGTTGAATTTATGGATTATAAGATCACACGCGCATCGGATGGTAAATTCGTAAAATTAAACGGTAAACAAAATCTAACTAACATTACCGGTGGAACATGGTGGGAATTAATTATCATCAAAACTCAAACAAGTTTAGCTAGTTCGGTTACAAGCTTGGGTGGTTTAAATGTAACATTTGATGATAACAAAACTGCGGTATACAATATCAATCGTAAATTTACTTATACAATACCTGGTGGTATTTTAACCTGTACAGGCGAAGGAATTGGTTCTGCTGAATCGTTAAGCAGCCTAGAGAATTACGGGACAACACGTGATGGTGACGTTTTTACTAGCCAAGTAACAACTCCAATTGTTTGGAACTGGACTTGCAAATGGTGGGCTCCAACACAAGGTGCTGTTGAAATTAAAGTGAATAGCAAAGAGTTTTCGTTAAATGCAACATTTGCGGTTGATCAAGGAGGAACTCCGGTTACAGTTGCGCCTAACAGTTGCGCTTACGGTTGGAAAGTTGAGTGGAAACACAAAAACAAAACCAAGAAAAAAGTAATTGGTTATATTTGATACATAAAAAATAAACTATAAAAAAACCCTTCCGATATTCGGAGGGGTTTTTTATTGATGCTCACATTTTTGATTATGAAAATTATTTGGGTGTGCCCCCGCCGCTGAAACTACCAATGCGGGGTCGGGCTTTCGCCACTCGCTCTTTTTTTATCCTTCTGGAATTATAGGTAAAAAAAAGGAGCTCAAATAATGGCTCTATCCCTCACGCAGGTATGGGACTTTCTTCTTGGTGACTCATTAGTCGAACCTCAAAAAGTATTTTTATTATTTGGGCGCCTTATCGGGCTATCACTTCAAGCTTGTTTGCCCTTTGCTATGTTTGTCGCACTGCGGGGTCTGCGCAGAAAAAGCGAAGCCTCCTCGTTGCGCAAACATTAAGCAAAGCCCTAAACAAGGCTTTTCGTTCTATCCCGGGCGCAGCATTAGGGTTTAAT
>Ga0163149_10000244_pt1 | contig 71617 bp, 59 predicted proteins | sample OliLakLV19MP5G1_FD_148604 | JGI IMG/M metagenome (GOLD analysis project Ga0163149, IMG submission 148604) | Freshwater microbial mat bacterial communities from Lake Vanda, McMurdo Dry Valleys, Antarctica - Oligotrophic Lake LV.19.MP5.G1 | ecosystem: Environmental > Aquatic > Freshwater > Lake >...
TGAAGCCGGAGAAATTCGTGGTTTGATTGTAGAAAGAGGCATGGAAGGTTTTACAACACCTGAAACGCATGGTAAATGGAGTTTGCGTGCAAGTGCAACTGGCGAATTAGTTTTTGATAATGTAAAGATTCCTAAAGAAAATATTTTTCCGAATGTAAAAGGTTTAAAAGGTCCTTTGGGATGTTTGAACAGCGCTCGTTACGGAATTGCATGGGGAGTTATTGGTGCAGCAATGGACTGTTATGATAGCGCTTTGCGTTACAGCAAAGAGCGTATTCAGTTTGGTAAACCAATTGGCGCGTTTCAATTAACACAAAAAAAATTAGCCGAAATGATCACCGAGATAACCAAAGCACAAATGCTTACGTGGCGTTTAGGCGTTTTAAAAAACGAAAACCGCGCCACACCTGCGCAAATTAGTATGGCCAAACGTAATAATGTAAACATGGCTTTACAAATTGCACGCGAGGCTCGTCAAATTCATGGTGGTATGGGCATTACCGGCGAATATCCAATTATGCGCCACATGATGAATTTGGAAAGTGTAATTACCTACGAAGGAACACACGATATTCATTTGTTGATTACAGGAATGGATGTAACGGGGTTTAATGCATTCGGATAACTAGATGCAGAAACCACAGAACATCTTTTGCTCACAGAGGACACACAGAGGTCAGAAAGAATCACAAAGCCCATTAATAAAAAAGGAAAGCATTTGCTTTCCTTTTTCTTTGTGTCCTCTGTGAAAAACTCTGTGAAGTGCGAAGCGCTTCTGTGGTTTCTGCCTCTAAAATTCTACTACTCTAAAATAAACTTTCCCGATCTCTCTTTACCCTCTGATTTAATTGTATAAACATACATCCCCTCACTTAAATTCGAAAGATCAAGTTCTTTGTTTGAGTTAGCATCTAAATGTACCGTTATTAATTTTGTTCCAAGGATATTGTAAATACTTACTTCCGAATTCTGAGCAAGATCAGAACTTATTTTTACGCTTTTTTTATCGGTATATAATTTTGTTTTTGATCGCATGCTTTGAGATTCTTTAATGCCACTGGCTAGATCATAAAATACAGTTATGGTTGCACCATTTGTAAAGCCCATTTTATTTCCGGCTACTGATGATACCAATTTAAAATTGAAACCAAAGCCCGGATGATTTATTTCATTATACGTTAAATATGTTCCCCACATATCTATCGAACTTCCAATGCTTACCGAATTATTTCCCATGTAATCAGGAGTTGCTGCGGCTTGTGTATATCCTGCAAGATATCCTCCAACTAACAACATCACAATGGTATCTCTAAGTGTAGCGTTGCTTACGTTACTTGTATAATTAAAACTTACTTGCACGCCGGTAACGGTGCAATTAGTTGGTATGGTAAAACCATAATTAGTAAACAATACCCGATGCGAATAACCTGCTGCCGAAAATGTAACATTGGGTTTAAGCTGATCGCTTACATTCCATAGATCGCCGCTGCATAAACAATTAGAAGCAGAACCCGCGCCCAGAGTTTGGCTAAGGCTTTGTTGTGGTAATGCTTTTAATGCAAATAGTATTAGTAAACAGGTAAGAAAATTTTTCATTTATATACTAAGTTACACTATTTGCTACAAAAATGATGCCGTTTAACATAAAAATTTAGAGAGTGGGATTGTTTTTAACCAGAGAGCACACCTTCGGTGCTTCACAGAGATCAACACCGAAGATGCCGAGAAAAAAATAGAATGCCTAAAACTAATGAGTCGTCCCTCAAAAACTCTGTAAGCCTTGTTATTATTGAGTTTGTTTAAAAATAGTGCGATAAAAATCTACCGAAAAAAGTAAAAAAGGATTAAAAAAGCGGCAGATGTTTTTAAGTGTAAATTAAACCCTAATGCTGCGCCCGGGATAGAGCGAAAAGCCTTGTTTAGGGCTTTGCTTAATGTTTGCGCAACGAGGAGGCTTCGCTTTTTCTGCGCAGACCCCGCAGTGCGACAAACATAGCAAAGGACAAACAAGCTTGAAGTGATAGCCCGATTAGGCGCCCAAATAATAAAAAACACTTTTTGAGGTTCGACTACTTAGCCAACATTAATTTTTTCCATAAAGTCAAATATGTTTTACGATAAACTCCTCGAACAAAATAAGATCCCTGATTCTTTACTAAGAATTGGAATTCGTCGTTTATTGAAGCAACGTTTGCTCCACGAGAAAAAAGCAAATACAGAATTACAGCAAGCACATTTAATGAGTTTGATAGAAGAACTCAAAGCTTCGCCAATTGCAGTGGAAACCGACGCGGCTAACGAGCAGCATTACGAAGTTCCAACTGAATTTTATAAATACTGTTTAGGAAAACATTTAAAATACAGTAGCGGCTATTGGAAAGAAGGCGTAACAGATATTGATACTTCTGAAAGGGATATGTTGGAGATCACATGCGAGCGCGCAGAGTTAAAAGACGGACAAGAGGTGTTGGAATTGGGTTGCGGATGGGGATCTTTGTCGTTGTTTATGTCTGAAAAATTCCCAAAAAGTAAATTTACCGTTGTTTCTAATTCGCGCACTCAAAAAATTTATATTGATGAGCAGGCAATACAAAGAGGAATAACAAATCTTAAGGTAATAACTATCAACATTAATAATTTTACCATCGATCAAACATTTGATAGAGTTGTTTCGGTGGAGATGTTTGAGCATATGCGCAATTACCAAAAATTGATGCAGAAGGTTAGTTCGGTTTTAAAACCAGGAGGAAAATTATTTGTCCATATTTTTACGCATAAACAATATGCCTATAAATTTGAAGTGAAAGATGATACGGATTGGATGAGTAAGTATTTTTTTACCGGAGGCATAATGCCAAGCGATCATTTGCTTTTATATTTTAATGAGCATTTAGGCATTGAACAACATTGGCAAGTGAGCGGAATGCATTATAGTAAAACATCAGAAGCATGGCTTGAGAATATGGATGCCAATAAGCAACACATCATGCCTTTGTTTGAAAACACTTATGGAAAAGATCAAGCTTTGAAGTGGTGGGTGTATTGGAGGATATTTTATATGGCTTGTGCCGAATTATGGGGCTACAATGAGGGCGAAGGGTGGATAGTGAGTCATTATTTATTTACTAAAAAATGATTTGCATGTGGCGGTTGATCATTGCGGTAGTATTGTTTTTCCTTTCCTTATTAACGGTTTTTAAAGCCCCTACTAATTTCTTTTGGAGGGTAGCGGTGGCAGTTACTGAGTTTCCATATATTCCACTAACGGCGACATTTATTTTATTTTTTCTTTTCTATAGAACAAGTGTATTCCGTCTTCCAAGTATGGCTATTTTAACTGCCGCATTAGTATTATTCTCGCTCCCAATTGTAGGAGCGTATGTAAAAAATGTAGAATTGAATAAAGAATTCGCGTCGATCTTTCCGGCAAAACAAAAAGTGGGAGAATTGGCACAGGCCTTTTCCTTTGGTAAAATGTTTTCAGGAATTGGGATCGTAGAGGTAGAACCAAAAACGATTTCTTATAAGAAATTAGGCGAGCGAGATATGAGTATGGATTATTACTCTGTTCAAACAAAGGATAAGTTGCCATGTGTGATAGTTATTCACGGTGGTTCGTGGCAGGAAGGTGATAGCAAACAGTTGTCAGATCTCAATAGTTATTTGGTTCATCAAGGTTACAATGTTGCAGCGATCAATTACCGATTAGCGCCGCTCTATAGATTTCCTGCGCCAATTGAAGATACAAAAGATGCGATTAACTATTTAGCACAACACTCGGAAGAGCTGAATATAGATACAAATAATTTTGTTTTGCTTGGCCGTTCGGCGGGAGGACAAATTGCTTTATTAGCGGGATATACATTTCATGATCCGCGTATCAAAGGAATTATTTCATTTTACGCGCCAGCCGATATGGCTTGGGGCGCCACGATCAAAGCAAATAAATTAGTATTAGATGTAGACGCGGTGTTTACTGCATACTTAGGAGGCTTGATAGACGAGATTCCAGATGTATACGAGAAAGCTACGGCAAGGAATTTTGTAACAAAAGATTCCCCTCCAACTTTATTGATACACGGCCCAACGGATGCTTTAGTATCTTATCATCACAGCGTGCGATTGGAAGGCGAATTGAGGGATAAGAAAGTGCCTTATTATTTTTTGAGTCTCCCCTGGGCCACGCATGGTTGCGACTATAATATCAATGGGCCAAGCGGACAAGTATCAACATACGCAGTAGAGCGTTTTTTAAATTCAGTAACAAAACGGTAATGCAAACATTAGCTATAATAGGAACAGGAGTTGCAGGAATGGGTTGCGCTCATTTGCTGCAGAGAAAGTATGACATTACCTTATTTGAGCAAAATGATTATATAGGCGGACATACCAATACAGTTTCGGTTGAGGAAGATGGTAGGCTTGTGCACATGGATACAGGGTTTATGGTTTTTAATTTTGAAACTTATCCTAATCTCTGTAAACTATTTGAGGAAATAAAAGCGCCGATCAAAAAGACCAACATGTCGTTTAGTGTGCAATATATGCCAACGGGCTTGGAATATTGTGGATCGGGAATAAATGGCTTGTTTGCGCAACGGAAAAATATTTTTAGTCCTAAGTATATTAAAATGTTGATGCAGATCACGCGCTTTAATAAAATAAGTGTAGAGATCTTAAATGACCCTAAATATTATAACCATACCTTAAAGCAATACGTTGATGAATTTGGTTTTGGCGAGGATATGCTTTGGAAATATTTAATTCCCATGAGTTCGGCCGTTTGGAGCACGCCTATGGAGAAAATGCTAGATTTTCCTGTAATAACTTTGATTCGCTTTTTTAAGAATCACGGATTTCTGGGATTGGACACCCAACATCAATGGTATACTTTAGAGAATGGTTCTCGGGCGTACAAAGAAATTTTGATAAAACCATTTAAAGATAAAATTCAAGTTAATAAAAAAGTAACAAGCCTAGTTAGAGATAAAAGCGGAGCAACTATAAAATTTGAAGATGGCTCAAGCGCAAATTTTGATAAAGTTATTTGTGCTTCTCATGGCGATCAAACCTTATCGTTTTTAACGGATGCTTCTTCTTTAGAAAAACAATTACTTTCTCCTTTTAAATACGAAAAAAACATAGCCACAGTTCATACAGATGAAAATGTAATGCCAAAAACAAAACGAACCTGGAGTAGTTGGAATTATAGAATAGAAGAAAGATCGGGGAAACTTATCCCTACTACTATATATTGGATGAATTGTTTGCAGGGTGTTTCACAAAAGAAGAATTATTTTGTTTCGATAAATGCTTTAGAGGGAACGGTAGATAGATCCAAGATCATTAAGGAAATTGAATATGAGCATCCTTTATTTGATGTGGATGCCATGAATGCGCAAAAAAAATTGCAGGAATTGAATATAACAGGGCCAATTTATTTTTGCGGAAGCTATTTTAAGTATGGTTTTCATGAAGATGCATATGCGAGTGCGGTGGAATTGTGTAAGAACATCTGATTTTTAGCTACAAAGGCGCTAAGACGCGAACTGGCATTTCTTAGCGCCTTTGTGGCAATTAACGTCAATAAATAAGTAACTTTGTTTTATCAAATGAATTCTTGTCTCTATAAAGCTTTAGTAATGCATAATCGTTTGGCTCCAAAGCCTCACAAGTTCCATTACAATGTTTTTATGTTTTATATAGATCTGGATGAGATCGATCAACTCAAGAAATTCTTTTTGATCAGCCATAATAAATTCAATTATTTTAATTTTAGAGATAAGGAGCATTTACGTTTACCAAAAGATAAACCAGATGATACTAAAAATACAAAGCAACATATTTTAAATTATCTTACGCAAAACGGAGTTACTCAGCCGCTTGGAAAAATAATGTTGCTTACCAATTTGAATGTTTTGGGTTATAATTTCAATCCTGTTTCATTTTACTATTGTTTTGATCAAAACGATCAACCAGTATGTTGCGTTGCTGAGGTTAGCAATACCTTTCGCGAAATGAAACCATATTTTATGGGAGTAAATAAATATAAAAACAATGCTTTTAAATTACACACAGCAAAGGATTTTTATGTATCACCTTTTATAGCTCACGATGCAAATTTTGATTTTGATTTAAGTGTGCCAGGTGAAAAACTTAATATACGTATTGACGACCATAAAGGGGGTAAGCGTTTTTTCATCAGTACATTAACGGGCACTAAAAAAGCCTTGACAAATACTAATTTATTTTGGTATGCTATTCGTTTCCCTTTAATTCCGCTTTGGATCATGGCTCTTATTCACTGGAATGCTTTACTCTTGTGGTTCAAGAAGATACGCTATTATAAAAAAGCGGAATTTCCTGAGCTGCAAAAAGATGTTTTTAATAAAACTGAGAATTAAAGATATTCGTATATTTAGAGTAGAATTTATTATGTCAATCGCTGTTATTTCCCAAACAAAACGCCCCTTTTATGAAAAGCGCATACTTAGTATGCTTTCTAAAATGGATAAGGGCACAATGAATATTACAATGCCCGGCGGAGAGCAAATTCAGTTAGGAGATGGAAGCGGAAATGTGGTGGCAAATGTTACCGTTAACAAATCGAGTTTTTTTAAGCGCTGCGTTTTATACGGAGATATTGGTTTTGGAGAAGCTTATGTAGATGGCGACTGGGATACGGATAGTATCACCAACGTGATCAAATGGTTTTTAATTAATGTAGATAATGCGCCAACGGCTTCGGGAAGTTCTGCAAGGTGGCTTGTTTTAAATGTTTTTAAATCCTTTAATGTTGTTTCTCATTCTAAACGTGACAATAATTTAAAAGGTTCTCGAAAAAACATTTCGGCACATTACGATCTTAATAATGATTTCTTTGCTACCTTTTTAGATTCCACAATGACGTACTCCGGCGCTTATTTTAAAGAGGAGGGAATGACATTAGAGCAAGCGCAATTAATGAAGTACGATCGTTTGTGTAAGCAACTCAAATTAAAACCCGATGATCATGTGTTAGAAATTGGAAGCGGATGGGGCGGAAATGCTATTTATATGGCAAAGAATTATGGTTGTAAAGTTACAAGTATTACCATCTCTGAAGAGCAATATAAATTAGCAAAGGAAAAAGTTGTAAAAGAGAATTTGGAGCATAAGGTGAATATTGTTATTCAGGATTACAGAAAACTAGAAGGACAATTTGACAAAATAGTTTCGGTAGAAATGCTGGAAGCCGTTGGAGCAAATTATTATGAAACCTATTTCCGAAAGTGTCACGAACTTTTAAAGAGCAACGGAATTTTAGCTTTGCAGGTAATTACGTGTCCCGATTCTCGTTTTGAAAGGTTAAAAAATGGAGTAGACTGGATCCAAAAACATATTTTCCCGGGCTCTTTGTTGCCTTCGGTTGCGGCAATTAATAAAGCCATTAACGATACCGGTGATCTTACGTTAGTAGATCTAAAAGATCTTGGTTTAGATTATGCCAAAACATTAGCCATGTGGCGCGATCAATTTAACGCTAACCTTCCTCAGATAAGTAAACTGGGCTTTGAGAGTGAATTTGTACGAAAATGGAATTATTATTTGGGTTATTGCGAGGCGGCTTTTATCATGCGCAATATTAATGTATTGCAAATGGTTTATTCACGTCCGAATAATATTGTAAGGTAAATTCAGATCCTTTTCAGCCACCAAGCCACCAAGCCACCAAGCCACCAAGTTGTTGTGGAATTCAAGTGTGTTGTTTTATCTTTGAGTCGCTGCGTCTTCGTGGCTAAAACACAAAGAAGTTAAAACTCTTTAAAACGGGTAAATATCATAGCCGCAATCATACAAAGCCCAAATCCTAAAAGGCCGTTCAATCGCACACCCAAATCATTACCAACATCTTTTCCGTAAATTAGAAGCATAGCAAATAAAGCAATTCCAAAAGTTTGTGCAACCTTCACAAAAAAGTAGCGAACAGCAAAGTAAATGGCTTCTTTATTTTGGCCCGTGTCTATACTGTCTTTTTCAATGATCTCAGCTAAAATGGCGTTGGGTAAAATATTTAGAGAGGCCAAAGGAATTGCCGCTAGCCCAATAAGAGAATAGATTTGCACTTTAGCATCGATAGTAGATTTGCCAAGGAAAAAGATGCCAAGAAATATAAATCCCAATAAACTTAGCGAGAACAGGACAATTTTTTTTTTCCCAATTTTATTAGCGAAGTAAGTAGTTATAGGATAAAAAATAAAGGAAACCAAAACCATTGTCATCATAAGTGTATTACCAATACTTTCTGGCAATTTAAGTAGAACAGTTACAAAATACATTAAGCCGGAAGTAATTATGGTAACCGAAATAAAATAAGAAAAATCGGCCACCACAAACAAAAGAAAGTTCTTATTTTTTAATGTTTGGTTGAGAGCAGTTTTAATTGGGATGGAACTTGGTTGAGAGCTACAGTATTTTTTTTCATCAATAAAAAAAGCGGTAATAAACATAAAAATTCCGGCAACAACCGCCATAAATAAAACGGTTATTTGTAAAGCGGTGATCTTCGATTCAATTCCAAAGCCATTTTGTAAAGCAGTAGTTAAATTAAAGGCGTTGGAAGAAATCCCAATTCCAAAAACATAACCCAACGATTGCCAAGTAGCGAGTTTTACTTTTTCATCGGCTGTTTTGGCAAGCTCGGGTAATAAAGCGTTATAAGGAATGATATAGCTTGTAGAAGTCACGTAAAAAAGAACGAGTGTGATTATGAGCCAAGCAATATTTGCACTGCTCTCGTTTTGATGTAAAGGATAAAATACTAAAAAACAAAATACGGTGGAAGGAATAACGGCCAACTTCATTATGGGCGTTCTTCTTCCTTTTGGATTATTACTTCTATCGCTAAACTGTGCAATAAAGGGATCGTAAATAGCATCGATCAATCTTCCACCGGCAGTAATTAAAGCAATAGCATTAAAGATGCCGAAAATAGTTACCTGTGTAATTAAAGATGGCAAGCCACTGGTTGCAGGAGGTAAGTACAAGTAAACTAAAATAACGCTTATCAAATTAACCAACACGCTCCAGCCCATCATTCCAAAGGCGTAAATGAACATGATCTTTAAAGGTAATTTGGTCTGATTCATACTTTCGAGGCTAAGGTACGGATTATAAAACCCTCTGAATTGTAAAAAAGTAATGACTCAAAAAATTATGCAAATGCAGTAAATACGGACTCTGTAGCTAATAATATCCCATTATGCCTATAGGAGATATAGAAAATAATGAGTCCTTTGCTTGACTTACTCCTTTACGTGTTGTTACTTTGCGGTCACTATGATAGGTGTTGTTATAAATATAAAATTATCAAAGCGCATGATGTGTTGCATGATGTGTAATCCTCAACGGATGTGGTAATGATATTTATTTTCATTTAAGAGCCCTTCCGTTTCCCACGAGAAGGGTTTTTTAATTTAATAACACCAAAAAAAATAATGTATGCAAAGTTTTAGAACAGAATTAGAATTAATAGATCACTCCACCAAAGCGCTGGTTGAAAAGGATATTATTGATCTCGATAAAAAGATTCATGAATTTCGTGAAGGAAAAATTCATGAAGAAAAATTCAGGAGTTTACGTTTAGCGCGTGGAGTTTATGGCCAACGTCAACAAGGCGTTCAAATGATCCGTATTAAACTACCTTTTGGAAAAGTTAGCACAAAACAATTATTACGCATTGCTGATATAAGCGACGAATATTCAAATGGTAATTTGCATTTAACTACGCGTCAGGATATCCAAATTCACCACGTAAGTTTGGATAGAACGCCCGAACTTTGGGCAAAACTCGAACAAGAGGATATTACTTTACGCGAAGCTTGCGGAAATACGGTAAGAAACATCACTGCATCGCCAGAGTCAGGAATTGATCCTAACGAACCGTTTGATGTTTCGCCCTATGCTTACGCTTTGTTCCAATACTTTTTACGCAAACCCTTCGGACAAGAATTAGGGAGGAAAATAAAAATTGCTTTTTCTAATAACGACAAGGATACAGCTTTTACTTATATTCACGATTTTGGTTTTATTCCTAAATTGAATGATAAGAACGAAAGAGGTTTTAAGGTTTTAGTGGGTGGAGGATTAGGCGCGCAACCTTTTTTGGCGCAAACGGCCTATGAGTTTTTACCCGACAATAAATTAATTCCTTTTGTAGAAGCAAGTATTCGTGTATTTGATCGCTATGGAGAAAGAGTGAGTCGCCACAAAGCTCGTATTAAATATTTGATCCATAAGATTGGAGTAGCAGAGTTTTTGAAATTAACTGCTGAGGAAGAAAAGGCCCTATTAGTAAAAACACTTGAAATTGACACCAATACAATTGTTAGTACTCCGGTTCTTAAAAACAAATTGCCAAAAGTAACTCCTGTAATAAATGAGAAGAAATATGAGCAATGGTTAAAAACAAATTCCTTTGCGCAAAAACAAGAAGGATACTTTGGCGTTTACGTTAAAATTCTATTGGGAAATATTTCTTCTCAGAAAACAAGAAAATTTGTGGATGTAATTAATAAATACACCGACTCCCAAGATGTGCGCATAACTATTAACCAAGGCTTTTTATTAAAGCAAGTTGGCCTTGAAGAGTTGCCGTTTTTGTTTGCAGAACTAACTGAGTTAGATCTAGCAACTCCGGGTTTCGATTCGGCAGGAGATATTACTGCTTGCCCCGGAACCGACACATGTAATCTGGCAATTTCTAATAGCACCAATATTTCTGTTGAACTGGAAAAAGTGATCTATAGTGAATTTCCTGAATTGATCTATAACCATGACATTAAAATTAAGATCAGCGGTTGTATGAATTCTTGCGGGCAACATGGCTTGGCACAAATTGGTTTTCACGGAAGCTCTTTTAAAGTCGGAACCAATGTTGTTCCGGCTTTGCAAGTATTGCTAGGTGGAGGAACCTTAGGAAATGGCGATGGAAGAATTGCCGAGAAAGTAATTAAAGTTGCTAGCAAACGAGCGCCTGATGTTTTAAGAAAATTATTTAACGATTTTGAGAATGGATCTGTTGAAGGAGAATATTTTAATTCATACTACGACAGAAAAGGAAAAGATCATTTCTACCAACTCTTAAAGACACTCGGCGACAATTCAAATTTAGCTGAAAATGAATTTTTTGATTGGGGCTCGGAAGAAAAATTTAAAACGGAAATTGGAGTTGGCGAATGTGCCGGTGTAATTATTGACCTTGTGCAAACCCTATTTTTTGAAGCAGATGAAAAATTAGCATGGAGCGCCGAAGCATTTAGCAATATGCAGTTTGGCGATAGTATTTATTATAGTTATGCTTCATTTATTCATGCCGCAAAGGGTTTACTGCTAAATAAAGGAGTTCACGTGAATACGCATCATACGTTAATTGCTGATTTTGAAAAGCATTTTGTGGAGACAGGTCTTTTCAATTCATTTAAAATAGTAGTACTTCAAATAAATCAAAACGAACCTACAGAAGAATTTTCGATAAAATATTTTAACGAGTCTAAACAATTTGTAGAAACTGTAAAAGTTTACAGAGAAAGAACAAAAACAGAAATTGTGGAGGAAGTATAATGAAAAAGAACTTTATATATATTATATACGAATATTGTTGTTGCTGTTGTATGATAATGCACAGCTCAGCGTGCCAAATTTCTCCTATGTCATTCTGAGCGAGGCTATCCCCCTCTTGAGGGGGTGTCGCGAACCGACGGGGAAGGAAAAATTACAAACCATTAAAAACAACAACAATGAAAAAAGAAATATATCCAAAATTAACAGTAGTAGGCGCCGGTCCTGGCGACCCAGAATTAATAACCGTAAAAGCGATTAATGCTTTAAGCGAAGCTGATGTGATCTTATACGACGCTTTGGTAAATAAGGAATTATTAAAATATGCGCCACTAGATACCTTAAAGATCTACGTTGGAAAACGTAAGAATAAACACGAATACACGCAAGAGCAAATTAACAACCTAATTGTTGATTTGGCTTTTACACATGGAAGAGTGGTGCGTTTAAAAGGTGGCGATCCTTTTGTGTTTGGAAGAGGCAGCGAAGAAATTGCACATGCCGATGCATTTAATATAGAAACAGCGGTTGTACCGGGCATTTCAAGTTCAATTGGCGTTGCGGGTGCAAGTGGAATTCCGGTAACTCACCGTGGTATTAGTGAAAGTTTTTGGGTAATTACAGCCACCAAGCAAAATGGCAAATTATCAAACGATATTTTTGATGCTGCAAAAAGTAATGCTACTGTAGTGATCTTAATGGGCTTATCAAAACTTCAACAAATCACAGAAGCATTTAAAGCTAATGGAAAAGCGGCTACACCAATTGCGGTAATTCAAAACGGAACATTAGCAACCGAAAATGTAGCGATTGGAAGTATTGAAACAATAGTACAAGAAGTGAAAGAGCAAAATATCAAATCACCTGCAATTATTGTGATCGGTGATGTGGTGAAGTTTCATAGATATTACGAGTCATTGTCGCATCATGTAAAATATTCGTTGAACTAATATGAACTTTAAATACATATTTATTCTACTGTTTATAACAAGCTCTGTGTTTTCGCAAAGCGACAATGGACATTCGTATAATATGTTTTGGTGTGGTTATTACAATTACACACAGCTAAATTCAAATTGGAATGTAAATACCGATATTCAACATAGAACCCGTGATGGTTTTGAGATACAAGGGCAAACCTTGATAAGAACAGCGGCGGTGTACAAGATAAATAAATTGCTTAATGTAAGTTTTGGCGGCGCTCATTTTCGTTACTACATAAAAAACGATGTTACACGAGGAGAATGGAGACCATGGCAGGAATTTGGTTTGAATTCTTTTTATGGAAAAGTGAGGGTTGGAAATCGCTTGAGAGCAGAACAACGGTTAAACCAAATTGTAAAAGTGGTGGAAGTAACAAATGACTACAGATTCAACTGGCGCTTCAGATATAAGGTCGATGTAGAATTTCCTTTGATCAAGCAAAAAGAGAGAACGCATTCTGTTTCATTATGTAACGAATTCTTTATCAATTCAGGGAAAGGCATCAACAACCCCTTTGATCAAAATAGAACTTTTGCATCCTTTAATTACCAATTGTCAAAAAGTTTAAAGCTGTTGTTTCAGTACATGTATATAGTTCAATATGTAAAGGCGCAAAACAATTACGAAAAAATTTCTGTTATAAGATTTAATATTCATCATACAATAAGCAATGACAGAACCAGTAAATAAGCTATTCCCTGTATTCTTAAAGCTGGAGAACCTTAACGTTTTGTTGGTGGGTGGCGGAGCCATTGCTCATGAGAAACTAACTGCAATTTTGAATAATAGTCCACAAACAAAAGTAAAATTAGTAGCCGAAAGCATAAGTAAAGAGATAAAGCAATTGGCCGCAGGAATTTTATCCATTGAGTTGAATGAAAGAAAATATGTAAAGTCAGACCTCAAGAATGTGAATATTGCTATATCAGCCGTTGGAGATATTAGTTTAAGTGAAGAAATAAAAAAGGATGCTAACGAAGCTGGAATATTAATTAATGCGGCAGACAAACCCGACCTTTGTGATTTTTATTTAGGTTCGATCGTGCAAAAGGGCGACCTTAAAATTGCGATCTCTACCAATGGAAAATCGCCAACCATGGCAAAACGTATCAAAGAAACGTTGAATGATGTTTTTCCGGACGAAACGCAGGAGGTGCTTGAGAATTTATTTACCATTCGCGAAAACTTAAAGGGTAATTTCGAGTATAAAGTAAGAACGCTGAATCACATTACTAAAGAGTTAACATTACCTAAAGAAAAACCAAATACTGCAAAACGAATTCGTGTAGCAGCCCTTTATTCATTGGCTGTAATTGTATTGATGTTGATCGGGCATTTGATCTTATCTTACGTTCCAATCGATAGCCTCAGAGATCTTGTGAATGTTATTGTACGAAACCTAGATGAGGATTTTGTGCTTTTTGTTTTAGGAGGTTTTGTTGCGCAAATGATCGATGGCGCTTTAGGAATGGCTTACGGTGTAAGTGTTACAACATTTTTATTGAGTTTAGGAATTCCCACTATTACGCCTGCAGTTGCCAGCGCAAGTATGCATGCCTCAGAAATTTTTACAACAGGATCTTCATCTTTGGTTTATATGCGATATAAAAATGTTAATATAAAACTATTTAAAAAGTTACTTATCCCAGGAATACTCGGTGCAGTTTTAGGTGCGGCATCTGTTTCGTTCATTAGTAAAGACGATATTTTATGGGTTAAACCACTGGTTGCTATTTACACGCTCACTCTTGGTTCTTTGATTGTTATTAGAGCGTTAAACGTGAGTTTAAGAAAGAAAAGTAAGATCCGTAAAATATTTCCCGTGGCTTTAATTGGTGGTTATCTCGATTCACTTGGCGGCGGTGGTTGGGGACCAATTGTTACAACCTCACTAGTGGCAGGTGGAAGAAATTTGCGTTATTCTATTGGGTCATCGCATCTGGCAAAATTCTTTGTAGCCTTAATAAGTACTATTACTTTTTTCTGTATTATTGGATTAAGTCACTGGCAAATTATTTTTGGTTTAGTGATCGGTGGAATGGTGGCTGCACCTATTTCAATTTACTTTTCAAATAAAGTTCCAACTAAAAAAGGATTAATCCTTGTTGGAACCCTCGTTATAATTATCAGTTTAAAAACAATCATTCAAACTTTATTAAATTAATATGATCACAACAGATATCGCCGTTATAGGCGCAGGACCAGTAGCGCTTTTTGCTATTTTTGAAGCAGGGCTTTTAAAAATGCGATGCCATTTAATTGATTATTTGCCTCAAGCAGGTGGTCAGCTTACCGAAATCTATCCTAAAAAGCCAATTTATGATATTCCAGGATATCCAACTGTTTTAGCACAAGAGTTAGTAGATAATCTTTTAAAACAAGCAGAGCCATTTAAGCCAACATTTACTTTTGGAGAGCGAGTAGAAAAATTGGATAAGATAGCTGATCGTGATTTTATTCTAACCACTAATATGGGAACAAAAATAAATGCACGGGTTGTTGTTATTGCAGGAGGGCTTGGTTGTTTTGAACCACGCAAACCGGAAGCAGAAAATTTAGAACAGTTTGAGAATGGAAAAGGTGTTTCATACATGGTACTTGATCCGGAAGCCTATAGGAACAAAAAAATAATTATTGCCGGTGGTGGTGATAGCGCATTAGATTGGACCATTTTTTTGTCAAACATTGCTAAGGAAGTTACGCTTGTTCATCGCAGCGAAGCATTTCGTGGCGCACCGGATAATGTAAATAAAGTTTTGAAATTAGCGGAAGAAAAAAAGATCAATTTACTTTTGAATTCAAATTTAACTCATGTGGATGGATCAGAAAGACTAAGAGTGGTTGGATTAATTAATACTAAAACAAACGAGAAACAAGTAGTTGAAGCCGACAACTTGATACCGTTATTTGGATTGAGTCCAAAATTAGGACCAATGGAAAATTGGGGATTAACCATTGAAAAAAATGCTATTGTGGTAAATACTGAAGACTATAGCACCAATATCGAAGGTATTTATGCCATTGGCGATATCAATACCTATAAAAATAAACTAAAATTGATCCTTTGCGGTTTCCATGAGGCGGCTTTAGTAGGCCATAGTGCTTACAAATATCTTAATCCTGGCGTAAAGTATACCATGAAATATACAACGGTTAACGGCGTAAATACGTTTTAAAACCTGTATCTTTAGGGGATAAAATTTTAAAAAATGAAGATCAATCTAAAACGCCTCAACAATAACTTCCACATGGAAGCAAGAAATGAGGATGGGAATACAATACAAATGGATTCATCACCCGAAATTGGTGGAGAAGGAAAAGGTATGCGCCCTCGTCAATTACTTTTAGCAGCTATTGGTGGTTGCAGTGCAATAGATGTGATATTGATTTTGAAAAAGCAAAAACAAGAGATCTCAGATTTTGATGTGGAAGTGGATGGAGAAAGTGAGAAAGTTGAAGATTATTCTTTATTCAGAGACATCACCTTGCATTTTAAGGTGAAAGGAAAGGTAGACTATGATAAAGTTGAACGGGCCGTGAAATTATCGATTGATAAGTATTGCTCTGTTTCAAAAACCTTGGAACCAACAGCGAAAATTAATTATAAAATAACTGTGAACTAATATGGCAGCTGAGATATCATCCTGAGCGCCTGCCTTCCGGCGAGGCAGGTAGGCGAAGGAGGAATCGAAGGACTGTCTATAAATATTATAATGGAAAAAAGAAATTTTGAAACAGATGCCATAAGAGCACAGCTACAACGATCGGAAAACAACGAGCACTCAGTTCCGGTGTACCTAACCAGCAGTTTTGTTTTTGACACTGCCGAAGAAATGCGCGCTGCTTTTAACGATGAGAGCGACGATTTTATTTATTCGCGCTATACAAACCCTAACGTAAATGAATTTGTAAATAAAGTTTGTTTAATGGAAGGCGCAGAAGCAGGTGTAGCAACTGCTTCGGGCATGGCTGCTATTTATACAAGTTTTATGGCTTTATTAAAGTCGGGCGATCATCTTGTGTCTTGCTCTTCGGTATTTGGAGCTACACATGCTTTGTTCACTAAATATTTTCCGAAACTAAATATTTCGCATTCGTATTTTAACATCAAAGATCCAAATAGCATCGAGAAATTAATAAAAACGGAAACACGTTTTATTTATTTGGAAACACCAACAAATCCTGCAATTGAATTGATAGATCTGGAATTTGTGGCAGCGATCGCGAAAAAGCATAATAAATTATTAATCGTTGATAATTGTTTTGCTACACCGTATTTACAACAACCCATAAAATATGGCGCTGATCTTGTAATTCATTCTGCAACAAAATATATGGACGGACAAGGACGCGTATTGGGTGGAGTAGTGGTGGGCAAAAAGGAATTGATCCAGGAAATTTATTTGTATGGAAGGTTAACCGGGCCGTCTTTAAGTCCGTTTAATGCATGGACCCTAAGCAAGAGTTTGGAAACACTAACCATTAGAATGGACAAACATTGCGAAAATGCTTTGTCGGTTGCAGAAGCTTTAGAAAAGAATACAGCTTTAGAAAACGTATCATATCCCTTTTTAAAATCGCATCCACATTATGCTATTGCAAAAAAGCAAATGAAAGCTGGCGGGGGAATAATTACGATCACCGTAAAAGGTGGTTACGAAGCAGCAAAAAAAATGATGGATAAATTGCAAATGATCAAGATCTCTCCAAATTTAGGAGATGTGAGAAGTATTGCCACACATCCGGCCTCTTCAACCCATTGTAAATTATCTGAAGAAGAAAGATTATCTGTTGGAATTACACCTGGTTTAATTCGCATCTCGATTGGATTGGAAAATAAAGAAGATATTTTAAATGACATTGAACAAGCATTAAAGTAAGCAGTTCCTATCATCCCCCACTTAAGGGGATGACTCGGTAAAACCGAAACGGGGGAGAAAAATAAATGAATAAAGTAAGCAATATATTAACTCAAATTGAAAACAAAACTACGGAGGAAGTTCTACAAATCGTAGCGCAATTACCTTCGGAGAGCGTTGTATTTTCTACAAGCCTCGGTTACGAAGATCAGGTACTTACCCATATGATTTTTTCCGAGAATTTACGTATTTCTGTTTTCACCCTGGACACTGGCCGTATTTTTCCTGAAACGTATTCTGTTTTTAGTAGTACTCTAGACCGTTATAAAAAGCAAATCCAAACTTTTTATCCAAATACAGCGTTGGCTGAAGACTTAGTTACTAAAAAGGGACCATTTAGTTTTTACGAAACTGTAGAGAATAGAAAAGAATGTTGTTTTATTAGGAAGGTAGAGCCATTGAAGCGCGCTTTAATAGGACATACCATTTGGATCACTGGAATAAGAGCCGATCAGTCTGGTAACAGAACTGATATGCCGATGGTAGAATGGGATGATGCAAATCAAATTGTAAAAATTCATCCTTTGTTAAATTGGAGTTTAGAAGAAGTGAAAGGCTACATTAATAAATATAATATTCCTTACAACCCCTTGCACGATAAAGGTTTTGTAAGCATTGGTTGCCAACCTTGCACACGCGCCATTAAAGATGGTGAAGACTTTAGAGCTGGACGTTGGTGGTGGGAAGACGCGAGCAAAAAAGAATGTGGACTTCATAGGTGAATTATGAATGTTGAATGATAAATTTTGAATGAAGCATAACCGATGTCATCCTGAGCGTAATCGAAGGGCGACAAGCAAAAATTAAAATTACAATGAGTAAGTTAGATTATTTAGATCAATTAGAAAATGAAGCCATTCACATTTTGCGTGAGGTGGCGGGGCAGTTTGAAAAACCTGCGTTATTATTTAGTGGCGGCAAGGATAGTATTTGCTTGGTGCATTTGGCATTAAAGGCATTTCGTCCGGGTAAATTTCCGTTTCCATTAGTGCATGTAGATACAGGACATAATTTTCCGGAAGCATTGAAATATCGCGATGATCTTGTGGAGAAGATCGGCGAGAAGTTAATAGTAAGGAAAGTGGAAGACACTGTGAAGGCAAAAAAGTTACAAGATGCTAAGGGAAAATTTCCGAGCAGAAACGCTTTGCAAACTTATACATTGTTGGAATTAATAGAGGAATTTGAATTTGATGCATGCATTGGCGGTGCTCGTCGCGATGAAGAAAAAGCGCGTGCTAAGGAAAGGATATTTTCTGTTCGTGATGAATTTGGTCAGTGGGATCCAAAAAAACAGCGTCCAGAGTTATGGAATATTTACAATGGTAAAATAAATAAAGGCGAAAATGTTCGCGTATTCCCTATAAGTAACTGGACAGAATTAGACGTTTGGAATTACATCAAGCGAGAGAAGATAGAATTGCCAAGTATTTATTATACGCACGAGCGCGAATGTGTTGTAACAGAAAGCGGGCAGTTAATGGCGAATTCAGAATATTTGCAATTAGACGCAAGCGATAAGATCATCACTACGCAAGTTCGTTACAGAACAGTTGGCGATATGACATGCACAGCTGCCATCGAAAGCGAAGCGTATCATATTGATGACATCATTAACGAAATAAAAGAAGCAAAAATTAGCGAACGTGGCGCAACACGTATGGATGACCGCATTAGCGAAGCAGCTATGGAAGATCGCAAAAAGGGCGGTTATTTTTAAGAATTAAAAATTTTGGATTATAAATGTTGAATGGTTCAACTCGTAATTCGAAATTGAACATTAACATTCAAAATTAAAGAGCATGGAATTATTAAGATTTTTTACAGCAGGAAACGTTGACGATGGAAAAAGCACATTGATAGGACGTTTATTATTTGATAGCAAATCCATATCAACAGATATTATTGAAGCGCTAACAAAACAAAGCAAAACGAGCGGGATAGATACGGGCATTGATCTTGCATTGTTAACCGATGGTTTACGCGCAGAACGTGAGCAAGGAATTACAATTGATGTGGCATATAAATATTTTACAACGAATAAGCGTAAATTTATTATTGCAGATACACCGGGGCATATTCAATACACACGTAATATGTTTACAGGCGCTTCAAATGCTGATCTGGCTATTATTTTAGTGGATGCACGCAATGGAATTACCGATCAAACGAAGCGTCATAGTATTATTTCTTCTATTCTAGGAATACCTCATGTATTGGTGTGCGTAAATAAAATGGATCTTATAAGTTATTCTCAAGCACGCTTTGATGAAATTGTAAGTGAGTATAAGAAGTTTGCCGCGCCTCTGAATTTAACTCAGATGTCATTTATTCCAGCAAGCGCATTAGACGGTGATAATGTTGTTGAACGGTCTACACATATGGATTGGTATAAGGGCGATACCTTAATGGAATTTTTGGAAAATGTTAGTATTGCAGAGAAGAATTCAGAAGGCGATGCACGCTTTCAAGTACAATATGTTATTCGTCCGCAAACAAACGATTTGCATGATTACCGCGGTTATGCTGGAAAAGTATTAAGTGGTTCGTATAAAAAAGGAGATAGAGTTTTAGTTCTTCCTTCAAATATTGAAACAAGCATTGAAAAATTGGAAAAGCATCAAGCCGAAATTGAAGTGGCCAATGCTTTGGATCCGGTGATCATTCATTTAAAAGATGATGTGGACATCAGTCGCGGAAGCACTATTGTAAAAATAAACGAAACACCTCAAACCCAAAACGAAGTAAATGCTACTTTATGTTGGATGGATAATAATGCATTTGAAGCAGGACAAAAATTAATTTTGCAGCAAAACAGTTTCAGAACAAAAGCAATAGTAAAAGATATTATAGGCAAGATCGATATTCATTCGTTCAAGCAATTGGAAAGTGATGGTGGAATGAAGTTAAATGATATTTGTAAAGTATTCATTAAAACTGCTGAGCCAATTAGCTTCGATGCTTACCAAAGGAATCGCCATACCGGTTCATTTATCCTAATAAACGAGAACACAAATAATACAGTTGCGGCGGGCACTATTTCTTTGTCCTAAAATCGTTTATATAAATGATAACAAGGCTAATAGCCTTGCTTTGCTATAACCCTACCCTAATTATTAGTGAATTAATTGGCTGTTTTACAGATATGGCTTATTTTTACTATATATTTAAAACGTTTTAGTAAAATCAAATTAATATGAAAATAGGAGCAGGTTTAGCATTTGTGTGTTTTTTCGTTTTGATCAGTCATATCAAAGCTCAAACAGCAGTTGGCGACACTATTATTATAAAGACTTTCAAATACGGGAGTACTTCACGCGATACCATGATCAATTTTCCGAACAATTCTCAAACCTTCGAGAAGATCATCATGAAATACAATATGCGTTGCAAAAATAATTTGGTATCAACTCAATCGGCACCAAATCAAGGTTGCGGTGAGTGGGATTATTCGTGCAACACCTACATTGTTGATTCGTCTAAAATTGAAAAAGCAGCAAAAACAACTCCTAATTATTTGATCTCAAATTATACCCCAACAACATTTCCCTACTCAAACCAAAATTTGTATGACTATTATGATTATTCTCAAACCAATGTTGTAGTAAATTCTATTATTTCAGAAACATTATTCACAATCGGTAATGGTAGCATAGCAACGCCAAATTTATTAAAGGCTAATGAAGTTTCGGGTCGCTCACAAATTTTAGTAAAAGCATCTGAATTAATTACGGCAGGTTTAACAGCAGGACCAATTGATGGTTTTATTTTAAATGTAGCCAATGCAGGCGGCGTTGTAAATTTCTTTAAAGTAAAAATGCAACACGTTAATGCAACCACTACAGTTCTCGCTTCTAACGCTTCTACTTTAACGGGATTTACACAAGTGTTTAATAAGAATTATAATTTCATGAATGGAAATAATCGCATCCAATTTTATACACCATTTAATTGGGACGGAATAAGTAATGTGTTGGTTGATCTTTCATTTACAAATACGGTACCTACAAACCCAATTATTTTTAATGGTTTAAGTTATGCTTCTAATTTAGCAATGTATAGCAATAATAATTACGCCATTGATCTTGGAAAATTTGGCCACGCAACTATTAATACGGCAAGCTTAACAAGCATTAATAACGAGTTAACTATAAGTTTATGGGCTTATGGCACGGCCACATTATTGCCGTCTAACACATCTGTGTTGTATGGCTGGGCAAATAATCCAAACGAAAGACATTTAAACCTTCATTTCCCTTGGAGCGATAACAATATGTATTTTGATGCAGGATATTCGGCTGGTAATTTTGATCGAATTAACAAAGCAGCAATACCAACTGAAATTGGCGGTCAATGGAATCATTGGACCTTTACAAAAAACGCTACCACTGGAAATATGAAAATTTATTTGAACGGTTCACTTTGGCATTCGGGAACTGCAAAAACAAAAGCAATGTCATTGTTGAATTTAATATTAGGAAAAGATGCGTCGCTTTCAAATAATTACAAAGGAAAAATAAACGAGCTTACTATTTGGAATAAAGAACTGTCGTTAGTAGATATTCAAAATTGGATGAACAAACCAATTGATGTAACACATCCTTTTTACGCAAATTTATTAGCGTATTATAAAATGGGCGAGGGTAGCGGACAAACGTTGAACGATAGTAAAAATGCGCTAGCATCTGCCGGAGTTAATTTACAATGGAGTTATGAGCGTGGTGATAAATTAAATCGCATGTTTTACGAAACAAATATTCGTCCTAGTGTTGTGTTTTTTAAAGGAACCTATTCAACCACATCAACTACTTTAACAGTGCGCGATTCAGTAGCGCGTGCACCGCATGTAATACAATCCTTTTCTATTACAGATAATTCTACAGTTACACCAATGGCGCATGATGCAGTTGTTCTTGTTTCAACGAGTAATTCATTTCAGGCTGTAGCATCAAATGTTTATGATGGAGATAACAATAATGTAATAACCGGCACAATTGCTATAACGCCAAGCGGCACATTAGTGATCAATAATTTGAATTATTTTGAAAGATATCCTTTCTATAATGAGATATTATCGTTTGTTACACCATATGGTAAGGGATTGAGTTTGGGAGTAAATGGAAAGGCGTGGTATTATGATGTAACAGACTTTGCTCCAATTTTGCAAAACGGAAAACGTTTAGTGATGACGTTGGGCGGACAATATCAAGAACAAATGGATATTGATTTTTATTTCATTGTAGGAACGCCACCACGAACGGTTTTAGAATTTAATCAATTGTGGCAAGGAACAAATCGTACGGGAGCACCGAGTATTGGAAGCATTAATAACCAAAGTTTTTATCCTCCAACAGCGTTCTCAACTTTAGTAACAGGTAAACAATTTAAAATGCGCAGCTCTATTACAGGGCACGGTTCCGAAGGTGAGTTTCACCAAAATGGCGGGCAAGTTACTCACTCGTTAAATGTTAATGGAGGACCAAATGAATTCTCGTGGTTCATCACTAAAAAATGTTCCGATATTCCTGTTTTCCCGCAAGGCGGAACATGGTTATACGATCGTCAAGGATGGTGTCCGGGCGAAACAAGTATTTTAAAAGAATATTACATAACACCTTATGTTACGCCGGGCTCTACAGTTACATTAGATTATAATTGTGCAAATCCTTCGGTAGCAAGTGGAGATTACAGATATCAGGAAGCACATCAATTAGTAACTTATGGTGGCGCTAACTTTTCGTTAGATGTTTCTATTTTGGATGTTAAGGAGCCAAGTAATAAAGTTTCGTATACTCGGCAAAATGCCATGTGTTCTAATCCAAAATTAGTTGTGCAAAATACAGGCTCAACATCTATTTCAAGTATTGAGTTTGATTACTGGTTAAACAATAGTGCAACAAAACAAACATATACGTGGACTGGCACGTTAGCATTTTTAGATACCGTTACTGTTAAATTACCAATAAGTGGTTTATGGCAAAGTGCTTTGCAGGCAACTAATAATGTATTTCATGCCGAGATCAAAAAAGTGAACAGCGTAGCAGATGATTATGTATACAATAATAAGTATCATTCGCCATTTACCAAGGCCGAACAACTGCCTGATAATTTTACAGTAGAGTTCAAGTCGAATAATTATATACCACACAACGCGTATAAAATTTATGATGATAATGGAAATGTGGTGGCATCACGAACCGGCACAACGGCAGTTACCATTTATAATGATTCATATGTGCTTACAGGTTGTTACCGCTTAGTACTAACCGATGTGGGAATGGATGGATTAAATTGGTGGGCAAATACGGCGCAAGGAACAGGCTATCTTCGATTTAAAGACGCTTCAGGAAATATATTAAAAACACTTCAATCCGATTTTGGAGCTTATATTGAATACAGTTTTACAACCTTTCCAACAACTTCGGTGATCGAGCAAAGCAACGGAACGTATGTGAACATATTTCCAAATCCTGCGCACAATAATTTTGTAATGAACGGAAATGGTTTAGAATTTTCTGAAGTTAAAGTGATAAATATTCTAGGTAGCCTTATCTCATCTCACAAAATTGGAAATGAAACAACGTTTAATTACGATTCATCACAATTATCGGCAGGCATTTATTTTGTAGTAATTACAAAAGACGGGAAAAGCTCTACCAAGAAGATGGTGATAAATTAAGCTCTATTCAGTAATAGAGCAAAAAAAGTTCCTCACGACATCGTGAGGGACTTTTTTGTTTGAGATAGGAGATTAGTCCCTCATGAGTTTGAGGACTTTAGTTTCTTTTTCTGTTTTTATAGTAACGAAATAAATCCCAGAAGAAAATTCTGATGTGTTTATTGTTCCGGTTGAATGGATCAAGGCTTGTTTTATGGTTTCACCAACCATATTCCGAATACAAACTTCCATTTCGCCATTTGATATAAAATTTAATTTATTACTGAACGGATTTGGAAAGATGGCGGCGACCTCAATCTTATTTGCCTCAAATAAACTTGTACACGGATCAACCGTTTGCAGGATGGTAAAACTAGAAACACAATAGCCATTTTTTCCGGTAACCGTGTAAGTTGTATTAGCCGTTGGAGAAATATTAATAGTAGATGTATTAGCGCTGGTATTCCAAGTATAAGTTGTTGCGCCACTTGCCGTAAGAACAGCGGAATTACCTGTACATAAAATAGAATCTGTACTTACTGCCGATACCATTGGTGTAGTTACAAAACCTACTGTTACAATTCTTTCTGCAGTAGAAGTAGCGGCACCACTTGGCAACCCACTCCCGTAAGCATTAAGGGTATAGGTTCCCATTCCCGGAAATTGCATGCTAATAGCTGTGCCTGTTATTGGTGTAAGTGTTGCCGTAGCCGGAGTAACTGCCCAAGTATAACTTGTATTTCCAATGGCAACATTATTAATACTTGCTGTTGAATTTGCTGTTAAACAATCTACGTTCGAACTTGTAGTAATGGTTAATTCAGAAAGTCGGATCTCGTCGATCGCAACGCTCGGACTTCCGCCTGTTGGATCGTTACTGTACCAGTGAAAACCTAATTTTACGTTATTATTATTCGACAAGGTAGTTGGTAATCCAATGTTGTAAAATGACCACAAACCCTGTAAGCCACAGGTTGAATTATTTGTTTGCCCCATTGTAACTAAAAAATTCCATGTAGCACCGCCATCACCAGAATATTCAATATCACAATAATCATTAGTTGGAATTCCACCTAGAATGTAAGTGAAGCTTAATTGAATGAATTTTTTCCCCGAACAATCAATAACCGGAGTTTCCACGCGCTTATTGGTGTACGAAATTGGACCACCATAATAAGAGGCGCCTACATCTACTACAGGAGTTGGAAGAAGCACGTTTCGTCCAATATGTAATGTGCGGTTATTTGGTCCGCCGCAGGTAATTCCACCACAAATACCAACCGGCTGTCCTTGTTCCGAAGAACTAATGAACCATTGGTTAGCATCTGGTCCGTTCATAAACGGTAAAGAAAATGAAGTAATTGCCCAGGCTCCGTTAGTTGGTGTAGCAACAACAGTTGCAGCTTGCCCACTGTTACATCCTGTTCCAAATGTTTCGGTCCAAAATGCTTGTTGAGAATACGTTTTTGAAATGAATAAGCTTAAAAAAGTAAAAAAGTATAATTTTTTCATAAAATGATTTATGATACTAATATAAAACAAAAAAGCCCTCCCGAGTTAACGAGAGGGCTTTCTTTTAATTATTTTATTATTCTTTTACTACTCTCAGAGTTTTTATTCCACTCTCACCTTTCATAGAAACAATATAAACACCCTTTGGAAGATCGGCAGTTTGCATTGAGCCGTTATTTTTGAATGTAGTTTGTTTAATGATCTGCCCTATAGAATTATACATGGTCACATCCACAGTTTCATTTGCTATGAATTTTAGCTCATCGCTAAATGGAATAGGATATGCTTTGTAAGATTCTGTTCCTAAATTATATTCACTTACTCCTGTACACCATGCTACATTTTGTACGAATGTGTAAGTTGTAGCACATCCGTTGCTATATCCGGTAACAGCATATGTTGTGCTCAATACAGGCGTTATAATAATACTTGAAGTAGTTGGGCCAGTGCTCCATGAATAGGTACTTGCTCCAGATGCAAATAATGTTGCTGTTGTTCCGGCGCATAACAACGTACTTGAAGTGCTTGCCGAAACATTAGGATTAGTGTTAACCGTAATGGATACAAAATTTAAACCATTACATGATCCTGTGCTTCCGTTAACAGTGTATGTTGTGCTTGAACTTGGATTTACAATTACCGAACTTCCACTCAAATTACCCGGTTGCCATGTGTAGTTTGTTGCGCCACCTGCCGTTAATGTTACAGGTTGTGTTCCGCAAATAGCAGTGTTAGATGTGGCAGCACTTACGGCAATATTAGTTCCAACTGTTACACTTAATATTTTTGCGTTACTACACAAACCAGTTGTTCCAGTAACTGTATAATTTGTAGTAGAAGCAGGCGTAACAACTATAGAACTTCCAGTAAGATTTCCGGGTTGCCATGTATAGGTAGTGGCACCTGTTGCACTTAATGTTACTGATTGAGCGGCACAAATTGCTGTACTAGTAGCTGATGTATTTACATTCACGCTTGATTGAACAACTACACTTCGTGACCCAACACCTGTACATCCTGCTGCACTTGTTCCCAAAAATGTATAAGTGGTTGTAGTTGTAGGGAAATACGTACAAATGGAAGAAGTAGGACAAGCCCATGCATAAGTACTTGCACCGCTTGCAGTAAATGTTACAGGCGATCCGGCGCAAATAGTATTTGCAGAAGAAGCTATAGTAACTGTAGGATTAGGATTTACAGAAATGGCAATTGTGTAAGTACTTCCCGGACCGCTGGTGTTAGACGCAGTCATGGCCACAGTGTAATTTCCTGTGTTAGCAAAAGTAATAGTTGGACTTTGCGAGGCTGGCGTATTAATAGTTACGCCGGTTGATGGTGTAACACTCCAACTCCATGTGCTTGGTCCATTAGTTGAATTATCGTTGAATACTTTTGCAACACCGGCACATAATGTTCCACTAAAAGCAAATGAAGTTACAGGAGGCATTGAGCTAGGTGCAAAATCTACTACCCAAACACCTCTACCATAAGTTGCAGCAATAATTTTTCCTGGCATTGCAGGAGATGTTTCCATATCTGATACTGGTGTATTTGGTAAACCAATATTGTATAATGTCCAATTTGGAGTTGAAGCATCGCGGTAATAAACTCCAGCATCCATTCCAACATAAACCCGATCGCTTGAACCTGTTTCATAAACTAAAGAATTACCCGGAAGATTTGGAAGATTAGAACTCCAATTGGTCCAAGTTGATCCTCCGTTTGAGGAATAGAAAACTTTATTTCCTGCTGAATAATTACCGCAAACCACCCAAACTTTGTTTGCATCTGTTGGACTAACACACACAAATTCTGGCGATGAAGATCCAACAGGAACAGTTCCTGTTACCGTTGTCCAAGTTGCTCCAGCATTAGTTGTTTTATAAATTCCCGCACTCTTTAATACATAAATCACCTGATTATTGCTTGGAGCGATGGCAAATTCACGAACGCTTCCAGTAGCAGGTAATGCAGTAAGCGAAGACCAACCAACAGCAAGATTATTTGACACGAACATATTTTGTCTACCGGCATACAAACGGGTTGCTACTTGAGGATCCTGTTTCCAGATGGTAACCCAAGGCGCAGTGCCCGACATACCTGTGGTTGCACCAGTCCAACTTAAACCGCCATTTGTAGATCTTTGAAAAGAACCATTTTGATATTCACCAAACATATTATTGTCATTTGTTCTATCAATAAAGCAATCCATTCCATCGCCGCCTAAGCGAGCAGTGTATGTTGTGCCATTCCAACTACTGCTTCCATTATCCTGATGACCAGTCATCCAAAAATTTGACGTAAGGGCTGATAAACCAATTTTATAGATCTGTGAAATATTCATTGTACCAGAAATTTCTTGCCATATAGTTGCCGTTCTGCGATACACTGTTCCATCATTAGCGTTGAATAAGGTTCCATTCGATGCGTATTCAAGATCGTGATGATCAGCATGTGTAAATGGCGCGCCTGATCCAGTCCAGTGTCCGTAAATGGCCCAGCTTGCACCGGCATTTGTTGTACGCCAAACATTAACACCACCTACTACAACTTCAGCTGCGTTTGTTGGAGATGCTGCAATACAAAGGTCATACCATCCTTGTCCACCTGTATCATTTCCTGTGTTCGACCAACCAAGCAAATTTAATGTGGTGGTGATGTTGCTAAATGAAACCCCTGAATTGGTGGATTGTAAAAAGCCAAGAAAACCACTTCCTGAACTATTAGATGCTAATACATAAACGTAATTTGGATCTGCGGGAGTTACTGCAATTGCTAAACGATTGGATGTACCTGATGCAGGCACTCCAGTAATAGTTGCCCAAGTTACTCCGGCATCGGTTGATCTTCTAAAAGTTGTTCCGCCTACATACACCGTATTTGGATCGCCTGGTTTAAATTCAATATCGTATGCGTTTGTTGTACTTACAGAGGTCCAAGTTGTTCCTCCATCTGTTGATCTGCGAATTCCCATAGAACCAACAGCCATTATAATTTGCGGGTTTGTTGGGTTAACAATTAATCTACGTATACGCACGCTGCTTGTTACCGGAAACGTTAAACTAGTTAGCGTCCATGTGTTTCCTCCATCTGTAGATTTGTAAACACCGGTGCAATTTGAATCACCTGCATCACCATCTCCTGTGGCAGCATACATGATGTTCGTGTTGGTTGGATCAAACGCGTGATCACCAAATCCTGTTACAGGTAAATTGTCTGTGTTGGTTGTCCAGCTTGTGCCGCCATTTGTTGATCTCCATAAACCACCGCAAGGCGCACCAACAAAAAGTACATTAGAGTTTGTAGGAGAAATAGAAATAAAATTAAGTCGACCGGATTTCAAAAGCTGCCCACCTGCGCTTCCACTCATAGGACCCATTGGCCCAACTGCTGTCCAAGTACTTGAGGCCATTATAACACTAGAGTTGCTAAATTTACCTTGGTTGGTTGCAGCTTGGTAAATATTACTACTGTTATTTTCTAACCACTCCTGGAAATTTTTCGCGGTTAAATTTAATTGTGAAAGATCACCAGTAGGATAACAACGTCGCTCAACAAAATTTTCCCATCGTTTGAATTGTTTGTATCCTTTCCCTTTTTCAGTGATGTCTTTGTTTTGCCAGTACTGGTTAAAATCAGTTTGTGCCTGGTAAAAATTTCCATCTGTGCGTTGCATCATCTCGGCCCAATTTTGAGCGTTTGAAAAAGTGAAAGCTGCTAGTAAAATTAGTGTAGTGTATATTGACCTCATTTTAATTTTTTTTATACTCATGAAAATAAGCCATCACAAAGGCAAAAGCAATTTTTACAGACAATTATGCATATTAATACGTATTAAATTTCGACCAATAGCAATTTTTTGAGGACAAAATAGCCCATAAGAATCTAAATATATTTTAGGACGAACGAAACGTTGGCTCAAAATACTTTCTTAGTTTTACACTAAAATATATTTTATGGCTCTCATACTTTCAGTAAAAGATATAAATCCTCAATGGGGTGATAATTGTTTTTTGGCGCCTAACGCAACAATTTGTGGCGATGTGATCATGGGAAATGATTGCAGTGTTTGGTTTAATGCTGTTGTGCGTGGCGATGTAAATAGTATTCGCATTGGAAATAAAGTGAATATACAAGATGGTGCAATACTTCATTGCACGTATCAAAAAACAAAAGTGCATTTAGGAAATAATGTTTCGGTTGGTCACAACGCTATTGTGCATGGTTGCACTGTTCACGATAATGTATTGATCGGAATGGGCGCTATTGTAATGGATAATGTAGAGATTGGAAGTAATACCATTATTGCAGCCGGTGCTGTAGTAACAGAAGGAACTATAGTTCCCAGTGGTTGCATTTTTGCAGGTGTACCGGCAAAAAAAGTAAAAGATATTTCGCAAGAATTAATTAGCGGCGAGATCGATCGTATTGCCAATAATTATTTAATGTATAGCGGTTGGTTCAAATAGGAAATTATTTTTTTTCGCTTAAAGCTTTCTTGTAAACCGCCAAGGTTTTCAATCTCGCTTCCTTATGATCAACAATTGGATCAGGATATGCATCTGTTCCAAATTCAGGAACCCATTTTTTTATGTATACAAAATTAGGATCAAATCTTTTTTGCTGCTCTGTTGGATTGAAAATTCTAAAATAAGGAGCCGCATCACATCCGCTGCTTGCTGCCCATTGCCAACCGCCATTATTTGCACTAAGATCAAAATCATTTAATTTTTGTGCAAAATAAGCTTCTCCCAATTTCCAATCGATCAACAGATCTTTAATTAAAAAACTACTTACGATCATGCGAACACGATTATGCATAAACCCTGTTGCATTTAATTCGCGCATACCTGCATCTACGATCGGAAAACCTGTTTTGCCATTGCACCACAATTCAAATTGTTTTTCATTATTCTCCCACTTTATAAAATCGTATGCCTTTTTAAAGGAACCATTTACCACATGCGGAAAATGCCAGAGTATCATCATGTAAAATTCGCGCCAGATCAATTCATTGAGCCATGGCTCGCTCACCTCCAAACTTGTTTTTACTAACTTCCTAATGCTAACTGTTCCAAAACGTAAATGCATACTCATTCTGCTAGTGCCTGCAATTGCAGGATGATCGCGCTGCTCTTTGTATTTTAAAAGTAAATTCTTGTTGATAGAACTTGGCTTTTTAAAAACCATATCCGTTTTTGCAAATCCTATTTGTTTAAGCGAAGGAATTTCAAAGACTTTTGTTTTTAAAAAGTTATCGAAATATTTTTCTGTAGGATATGATCTATAATGAGACTCTTCCAATTTAGCTTTCCATTTCCTACTATAAGGCGTAAAAATAGTATACGGTTTCCCATCATCTTTTACTACTTCGCTTTTTTCAAAGATCACCTGATCTTTATAAGTTTTAAGATCGCAGTTAATTCCTTCTAAGAATTTTTTTATTTCTTTATCGCGTTCTTTTGCATAGGGTTCGTGATCGTGATTGGTGTAAACATTTTTTAAAACATACATTTGCGATAATTCCTTGAACGCTTGCAAAGGTGTTGCGTAAAATACTTTTATGCCGCTTCCAATTTCATTCAGTTGTTTATCTAATTCTAAAATGGTTTGGTAAATAAAGTCAACACGCCTATCCTTTTTATCTTCCAGTTGATTCAATATTTTAGTATCAAAAATAAAAACGGGCAAAACACTCTCGTTTTCCTTTAAACCAAAATACAAACCGGCATTATCATCCAGTCGAAGATCGCGGCGGAACCAAAAAACGCTTATGTTTTGTCCAAGCATAAAATTAATGAATCGTAAGCTATTGTAAGTCAGTAATTTGTAAATGTAACAATTATCCTCGTTTTTCCGTCTTATCTAAACTTAAACTTTTCAATAATTCTTAAATGCGTTAAGCGAATGCATTCAAATCATGTATTTTTGCGTGTAATTTTTTTTTATGACAACAGAATTAAGTGAACAAGAAATACTGAGAAGAGAGAAACTGGCCGAACTCCGTAAACTAGGAATTGATGCGTATCCTCCCGAAGAATTCAAAATAAATGCAAATGCTTTAGATATAAAGGAAAACTACGAACGCGATAAATTAAATTATAAGGATCTTTCGATGGCAGGTCGCGTAATGAGTGTTCGCGATATGGGAAAAGCTTGTTTTGCCGTGATCCAAGATTCGAGTGGACGTATTCAAGTTTACATTCGCCGAGATGATATTTGCACCGGAGAAGATAAAACTTTGTATGATATTGTTTGGAAAAAATTAATTGATATTGGAGATATCATTGGTGTACAAGGCTATGTGTTCACCACAAAAACAGGCGAGATATCTTTGCATGTAACGTCGCTAAAAATATTGTCAAAAGCATTGCGTCCATTACCCATTGTAAAAACGGATGAAGATGGAAATTCATTTGATGAAGTAAGCGCTCCGGAATTTCGTTTTCGTCAGCGTTATGTAGATCTGATCATTAACCCACAAGTTCGCGACACATTTAAAAAACGCACACAAATCATGCAATCTATTCGCACGGTGTTGAATAATGCAGGTTTGTTGGAAGTAGAAACACCAATTTTACAAAGTATTCCTGGTGGCGCATCAGCTCGTCCGTTCATTACACATCACAATGCATTAAACATGCCTTTGTATTTGCGAATCGCCAACGAATTATATTTAAAACGTTTGATTGTTGGAGGTTTTGATGGCGTTTACGAATTCGCGAAAGATTTTCGTAACGAAGGAATGGACAGAACACACAATCCTGAATTTACAGTGTTGGAGTTTTACGTGGCGTACAAAGATTACAACTGGATGATGGATTTTACAGAAAAATTATTGGAGAAAGTGGCAACCGATCTATACGAAACAACCGTGGTAACTGTTGGTGAAAAACAAATTGATTTTAAAGCGCCATTTAAACGCATTAGCATGTACGACGCTATAAAAGAGCATACCGGCATTGATATTTCTGAAATGGATGAGGTAGGTTTACGTGATGCTTGCAAAAAATTAGGTATTCATGCAGAGCCAAGTTTTGGAAAAGGAAAATTGATCGACGAGATCTTTGGAGCAAAATGCGAAGCACATTATGTGCAACCAACATTCATTATTGATTATCCTGTTGAGATGAGTCCGCTTACAAAAAAACATCGTACCAAAGCAGGTTTAGTTGAGCGATTTGAATTAATGGTAAACGGTAAAGAAATCGCGAATGCTTACACCGAGTTAAATGATCCATTAGATCAGCGAGAGCGTTTTGAAGAGCAATTAAAATTACAAGCTCGCGGCGATGATGAGGCCATGTTCATTGATCATGATTTTTTACGTTCACTTGAGTACGGAATGCCGCCAACATCAGGCATTGGAATTGGGATAGACAGACTTACGATGCTGTTAACCAATCAAAGCAGCATTCAAGAAGTATTATTCTTCCCGCAAATGCGCCCCGAAAAAACAAATACAAACGCCGAAGCTGAAAATATTTAGTATATTTATACAAACAATCATTTGAAACGCTTAGCCGTATATTTTTTACCTCTTTTACTCCTTGTAAGTTTTTTTGCATGTAACAATGAAAAGAAAGAAGAACTTGTAGAAGAGAAACGAATTTTCGAAGGATTTCATCCATTGATGGACAAGATTGTTCGGTCAAAAAAAGGGGTGTTTCGTGGTTTAGAATTGAACGCAAAAATAGCAGATATAAAAACTACTGAAACAGTTCAGCCTGTTGAGGCCGAAAAAGATCGTTTGTATTTTGAGTATGTTGCCGACAGCACCACAACTTATTCTATTGATTACACAATTCACAATGATAGTTTGGAAGAAATAAATGTGCAGATCAATTGCACCGATCTTGAACTCAGTTCATATTTATTTTGTGATCTGAAAGATTATTACGCTAATAAATTACCAAATCCTATTGAGGACCAAGGAGCAGTTGTTTACAATTGTTACGAAGGACAACGGAAACCATTTGTTGTAACACTCAGTGATAATTCTACGCCGAGTAAGGGGATCATCAATATGGTGATATACAAGGATAAATAATACCTTTTAACATAATCTTTTTAAAGTTTTGGTGGTTTATAACTTTTCTTTTGTTAGAACCTATTAAACCTATATTTGTCACTATAATTATTTTACAAAATGATAATGACTTCTGAATTAGTATTAGCCGAAATAAAAAATGGTGTTCTTCTTATAACCGTAAATCGCCCCGATAAATTAAATTCGCTTAACAAGCAAACCATCGAAGATCTTCATGAAACTTTGGTGGAAGCCGAGAACATGAAGGAAGTAAACTCTGTAATTATTACCGGTGCCGGACAAAAAGCGTTTGTGGCCGGAGCAGATATTGCAGAGTTTGCTAATTATTCAGTTGAGCAAGGCAAACAATTAAGCTCTATAGGGCATTTCAAAATATTTAATTTTATTGAAAATTTTACCAAGCCTGTAATTGCCGCTGTAAATGGTTTTGCGTTGGGCGGAGGATTAGAATTAGCAATGGCTTGCCACATTCGTGTAGTAAGTGATAATGCAAAAATGGGATTGCCTGAAGTAAGTTTAGGTGTGATTCCTGGTTATGGAGGAACGCAACGCTTGGCGCAATTGGTTGGTAAAGGAAAAGCTTTTGAAATGATCGTAACAGCAGATATGATAGGTGCGCAAGATGCATTGAAATGGGGCCTTGCAAACTATGTTACTACACAAGAAGAGCTACTGAAAAAGTGTTTTGAGATCACATCTAAAATTCAAACAAAGAGTCCTACAGCAGTTAAAACAGCAATAAAAGTTATTAATGCAGGCTATAACCCTAAGCTCAATGGTTACGAAGTAGAGATCGAAGAGTTTGGTAAAAGTTTTGGTACAGGCGATTTCCAAGAAGGTGTAGGTGCTTTCTTAGAAAAACGCAAGGCCGCATTCAAGGGTAACTAATTTTCTCAGCGTATTTTATTGATCAATACACTTTTTTTTAGAGAGGTGGTTGATATTCATTTAGTTTAAAGCGAATTCATGAGCTTAATGTATTCTTTTGATATTTATTATCTTATCTTTAAGTCAAATTTTGAAACACATGAAAACAGCAGCGATCTTATTTATTGTTTTTGCAAGCTTAGTTTTTACTTCATGCAAGAAGGAAAAATTATGCGAGTGCATCGAAACTAGAACCATTACTACTTCAAGCGGATCGGTAAGTACAACTGACCCTGTTGTTAAAACGGAAATAAAAGAGATAAGAGGTGGCGAAGCTAAAACTTGGTGTCAGGATCGCAAAGAAGAAACCGTTGCCGATAGTCTTACCGCTGTTATAGAAAATAAATGTTCACTCAAATGATCTTTAAAAACATGAAAATAATCATATTATTAGGTGCTGTTGTAATTGTAACAACTACAACAGCATGCAGGAAAGAACGTACATGTGATTGTGAAATTACTACAACTGTTTCCACGGGATCAAACATAACAACTACAAAATATACTAAAAAGGTTACAAAGGATAAGCAAAAGGCGAAGCAATTCAGGATCAACGAAGGATGCTATAATTTAAACTCTACAACAACAACTACAAACAACATTACAACAACTGTAGAGAACCAATGCGAATTAATTTAATTTTTTTGTTTTAAAACATGTTACGAATAGCTGCTTTAACTATATGTACGATTTGCATTGCTTTTGCAGCTTGTAAAAAGAAACGCGTGTGCGAATGTACGCCTACCTATACAAATGCTGCTGGAGTAGAAACAAAGTCCGCGGTGGTATCAACCGAAATTACCGATGCCCGTAGAGGTGAAGCAAAAACCTTATGTCAAACATCATCAACTGTTGAAACCATAGGAACAAGTGTAACAACAGAACGAATGGAGTGTAAATTAAAGTGATCGGTTGAATGAAAAAGAAACTCGCAATTATCACGATTAGCTCATTAGTTTTGGCGATCTCTTGTAAAAAAGATCTAACCTGCGAATGCACCTACACAAAAACTTATTACCCCGCCGCTGGCGGAACCGGTAGCGCATTCACAAAAAAAACCGAAATAAGTAAATCACGCCAAAAGAAAAAGGAATTTAGAGAGGAGTACAGTTGCTACAATAGCACCGCAACGCAAACGTTTACGCATGGCACAGAATTAGTGGTAAACAATTGTGAGGTGAAATGATTTTGATGTAAAACACTCCCTTTAGAAAGCTTTTTTTATCAATTGTGTTGGCGTTTATTCGAAAAAATAGTAAAACTGAATATTTACAAGTATCTGAAAAACAATATGTTAATGATATTTTGCGAAACAAATATTATATGTATATTTACCTAAACTAAAACAAAAAAATTATGAAAAAAATTACTTATTTATCAATCGTTTTCGCAGGATTAGCGTTTGCTTCTTGCAAAAAAGATAGAGTGTGCGAGTGTACTTATACTAGTACTGCTCCTGGAAGTTCATCATCAACTTATGAAATCACAGTAAAAAAGGTGAAAAAAGGTGTTGCTGCTGATATTTGTGAAAGCACAACTAATCAAACAACTGCTCCGGTTGCAGGATACATTAACACTGACGATTGTAAACTAAAATAATTAAACCTTAAAACAAATAAAATGAAAAAGATATTAATAATTGCTGCAGTTGCTGGCCTATCAATGGCTTCCTGCAAAAAAGATTTAACCTGTACTTGTATTTCTACAAGTGATGCACCGGGTTCGGTTTCACAAACAGAAGTTACTACTTATAAAGGTGTAAAGAAGAAAAACGTTGATGAAGATTGTGTTTCTATGTCAGTTAAACAAACCGCTGGCCCGTCTCCAATAAGCCCTTATACAACTACATTTGATTGTACTTTAAAATAATCAAATCCCAATTATAAAAAAAGGCCACCAATTTAGGTAGCCTTTTTTGTTTTAGTGAAGTGGCGTTTAATATTCAAAATTACCAAGCGCACTTTTAATGAACACTTTTTTGCCTTCTCCTTTTTCTACTCTTCCAATAACTTTGGCTTCAACATTAAATGCTTTTGCAATGGAGATAATATCAATAGCGTGTTTTTCATTTACGTAAAATTCCATACGATGCCCCATGTTGAATACCTTGTACATTTCCTTTGGGTCGGTATGGCTTTGCTCTTGAATGGTTTTAAATAAAGGTGGCACATCAAACAAATGATCCTTGATCACATGCAAGCCATCATTTAAAAAATGCAATACTTTGGTTTGAGCGCCTCCACTGCAATGCACAATGCCGTTTATATGTAAATTACCCAATTCATCAATTACTTTTTTTACAATGGGGGCATACGTACGGGTAGGCGAGAGCACTAATTTTGCCGCATCAATTTTTTCGCTGATTTCTTGCCCTTGAGAATTGCGGTATTTTACGTCTACTTTATGCGTTAAATTCAATCCACCTGTGTAAACAACTTCAGCCGGCAAAGCATTATCAAAACTTTCAGGAAATTTTTTCGCAAGATCTTTGTTAAATACATCATGGCGAGCACTGGTGAGTCCGTTACTACCCATGCCACTATTATATTCTTTTTCGTAAGTAGCTTTTCCGCAACTGCTTAAACCAATAATAACGTTGCCTGCTTTGATATGATCATTTGAGATCACTTTGCTTCTTTCCATTCGGCAAACAACCGTGCTATCCACAATAATTGTTCTTACCAAATCTCCCACATCAGCGGTTTCTCCGCCGGTTGAAGAAATAGAAATGTCATTATCTCTTAAACTTTGCAATACTTCTTCTGTACCATTAATTATCGCTGAAATAACTTCGCCGGGAATTAAATTCTTATTTCTGCCAATGGTAGATGATAATAAAATATTACTTGTAGCCCCAACACAAATAAGATCATCCACATTCATGATCACCGCATCTTGTGCAATACCTTTCCATACGCTGAGGTCGCCAGTTTCTTTCCAGTACATATACGCCAACGATGATTTTGTTCCTGCACCATCAGCATGCATTACCAAACAATGATCTTTACTTCCGCTCAAAGCATCAGGTACAATTTTGCAAAACGCTTTTGCAAAAAGACCTTTATCTAAATTGGCAATGGCCGCATGCACATCTTCTTTAGAAGCTGAAACACCGCGAAGATTATATTTATCGTTATTCATTTTATCGTCGCTCATTTTAACTTTTCTATTTGGGCGCCCCCGCCTTGCCTTCTCGAATTTCCGGCTGGCAAGGCGGGCCGGGCTTTTCGCTGCAATTTTTTTACCTGAAAAAGGTAAAAAGGATTTCCGCTACAATCCCTGGCGCTCGAGCACTTTTCGGCTCCGAAAATCTTTACGAATTTAACGTCTTATGTATTTTCTAATAACTTTTTACTGTTTCTAATTAAAGCGTCGGCCGTGTCAGGACGAACTAACAGAAGATCAAAATTAAAGTTTATTTACTAGAACTCATCTTAAAAATAGATTTTTTTACTTTTATCAGTATTTTTTTCTTTTGCTGAGGCGCTTTTTGAAGGCCATACCAGTGGTGTCTGGTCAAACAAAGCAACGAAACGTAAGGAAAAAAGACGAAGGAAAAGTTAAAAGATATTTTTGAGATGAGTTCTAAACTCAAAGTTCTTACTTTTACATGCGTTTTGAACAAAGAGCACATAAAAATATCCATTGTAAACTATACCAATACTTTGCCTTTTAAATGGGCACTTAAAAGAAGTGATATTTTAAAAAAAATAGACCTGCAGGAAGATATTCCAAGCATTTGCGCCCAAAAACTGAAGTATAAACAGGTGGATCTGGCTTTGGTGCCAGTGGCAGTGTTAAGCGAGTTGCAAGACTATTTTATAGAAACAGATTTTTGTATCGGCGCGTTTAAAAAAGTGGATAGCGTAAAATTATACAGCGAAGTTCCGTTGCACCAAATTGAAAGCATTACTTTAGATTATCAATCGCGTTCTTCTATCGCACTCACAAAAGTATTATGTAAATTCTTTTGGAAAATATCACCAAAGTATGTGGATGCCATTCCGGGTTTTGAAAGCGACACGAAACATAAAAATGCTTCGGTGGTTATTGGCGATCGCACCTTTGATCTTAATGGAAAATATAATTACGAATATGATCTTGCCGAAGAATGGTTCAAATTTACCGAATCGCCATTTGTATTCGCAGCCTGGGTAAGCACCGAAAAAATAGATGAGAGTTTCATCAACGAATTCAATAAGGTTTTAAAATACGGCGTTGACCATTGTGGCGACGCTGTTAACGAAAATGCAGGAAATTTGGTTCTGTCAAAAGAAAAAGCGATGGAGTATCTTACGCAACGTATCGATTACAATTTAAATGAAGATAAGCGAAAAGCCATGGCTCTTTTTTTAAACTATATTAAAAAGCTAGATTAGGATTGATAAATTTATTATAAGCCAACAACTAGCAGTGTTACATCTCCCTTTATTTCATTTTCCTTATTACGTTTATCATAAAACCGAACTTTGAGAAGATATTTTTCGTCTACCAGCATTGGCTCACCTGTATTTAATTCGGCTTGTAAAGTGCTTGCTTCGTTAGCGCTAATGCCATCGTTAAGATGCCCAAATGCATCTGCTAAATTTAATAGTTCCTTTCCTTTTTTATCAGTTAAAATAATGCTACAACCTGGAAATACTCTTCCGTTATCAACAGAAAAATAATCAACTCCGCTAGCAACAACTATTACTTTCTTTCCTAAAACAACTTTATTGGTATTGGCGCGTTGTCCATCAACCACCAAATGAATCTCAGATAAAGTAAAGCCATTGTATGAAGCGGTAAGGCCGGTTGCAAGATCTTTTTTAATGCCCTTACTAAAATTGCCTGAACAACCAAAAAGCGCAAGGCATATAATTAAAATGGAAAAATGTTTCATAATCATGAGATTTAATTTGATGATAAATGTAAATAAAGGCAGATAATGAAACAAATAAAAATTAAGTAACACCGCAGTTTCGCTGCTGGCTATTTTGTCACAAATTACACGAATTAACACTAATCCGGGCTTACAAAAATTAAACTAATCTAAACTTAAACTGCATTTGATTAGTAAATTCAGGTTAGTGAAATCAGGCCACTCAGATTGGCGCGAATTCGCGAAATTAGTGGCTAAGATCATATGCATCCTAGCAGCGGATCTGCGCGAATTTTTTTTGATCTAACAAAACACAGGTATTTCTATCCGGGGTTAAATTTTTGGCCAACGATCACATTTAATTGTTGGTGGTGGCAAATGTATTCTAATGTTTCGCCTTGAAATTCAGGCTCACCATCAAAATGTATGGCATCTTTACCTTCACGCTCTATGGTTAATTTGTTTGTAACGTATGTTTCAATATGTTTCGATTCATTAGCTTTTCCCATAATAACTTTTAAAAAAATACCAAAGGCGCTAAAAAAATTGAACGGATTTAAGATCACCACATGAAATTTTCCATCGGTTAATTTTGCTTGAGGCGCAATGTAAAAATCATTGCCGTATTGTCCGGCATTGGCAATAGTTATCAAATAGGCTTTACGTTTTAATTCTTCGCCATTCAATTTTATAATGTAATTTTTGCATTTATATCGCAAAATTTCTCTTAAGCTTATCTTTACATAACTTTGTAAACCGCGTTTTTTTGATTGCGCAAATAAATTACCAATATGTGCATCAAATCCAATGCCGCTAGTGCAAAAAAACGGAATTCCATTTACCATTCCGTGATCGATCTTTGCTTCCCCCCCTTGTACTATTTGTTCAATAGCCACTTTGGCATCCATGGCAATCCCTAAGCTTCTTGCCAGCCCATTACCAGAACCTAATGGAATAATACCAAGAGTAATATCCGTTCCTACAAGGTTCTTTGCTACCGAATTTATAGTACCATCACCTCCGGCGGCAATAAGATCGGTAAATAGATGTTTTTTTGCCATTAGAGTTTCAAACTCATCCGAATCGGTGAACATTTCAATGGAAAAAGGAATAGTTGAAGGGATTTCTTTCTTTATAAGGCTTGCAATCTCAAGGGCTTTACCCTTTCCGGCTTTGGGGTTCAATATGAACAATAACTTCCGTTCCATCATGCGAAATTAGTTAATTTATTGATTTCCATCTTATCATAAGGGAGGCAGATTTGACGGAACAATTCATTATATTTACCACATAATTACAAGGTATTTATGAGAAAGTCACTATTTTTTCTGTTAACGTGCATTTGCTCCGTGTTGAGTTATTCGCAGATCTATATAAGTAAGGACGGATCTACAAAATTTACAAGTGAGGCTCCTCTTGAACTTATCAAGGCGCAATCTGTAAAGACCAACGGTGTGATTGATTTTACCACAAAGAATATTGCCTTTTCAGTGGAGGTTAAAACCTTCAATGGATTTAATAGTGAACTTCAAAAAGAACATTTTTTAGAGAATTACATGGAATCAGAAGCATTCCCTAAAGCAATTTTTAAAGGGAAGTTAATAGACGAGGTAGATCTTAGTAAATCGGGCACTTATACGGTAAGGGCAAAAGGAACGTTTAATATTCACGGTATAGAAAAAGAAAAGATTATCAAAGTAAAACTGGTGGTAAAAGAAGGCCAGGTAGAAGCCGAATCTGAGTTTGAGGTTCCGCTTGGAGATCATGATATAAAAGTTCCAAAGATCGTTAATCAAAAGATCGCATCAGTAATTATGGTGCAGTATAAGGGAACGCTTAAGCCAAAAGCCTAATGAGAGCTTTCGCAAAAATTGGCGCGATACTTTTTCTTTTGCCTTTTTTTATAAAGGCACAGTACACGGTTAAAAATCACCTTAACCTTTTCTCAAAAAAAAACACACCTGTTTCTTCTATAGCACAAGATGAAAAAGGCTATGTATGGTTAGGAAGTAAAGATGGTCTTGTAAGATTTGATGGAAAGAACATAAAACTCTTCAATCAGCAAAGTGGGCTCCCTGCACAAAAGATCACAAGCATTTATTGTTACAAAAATAACGAGATCTATCTTGGAACAGATAAAGGAAGAGTGTTTGTTCTTAAAAATGAGAATAGCATTGATTCCCTTTCATTCTCTTCAGAAGCACCCGATAGTAAGATCACGGGATTTTATAAAAAGGATGATCAGTTATTTGTTGCTACATATGGCAATGGCATTTATCTCTTCGAAAAAGGAAAGCAAGCATTTCATTTGAATACGTCAACTGTGCTTTCAGATGATGTGGTTTATACCATGAAGCTTGTGGAAGGAAAATTATGGTGCGGTACGGATGCAGGAATTTCTATTGTTGACCCCTTAAATGTAAAGGCAAAAGCTAAAATTGCTTCATCAGAACAAGGACTCCCTGATAGGATCGTGAGGAGCATCAGTTCTTATTCTGATAAAAAACTGTTGATAGGTATGCAGGATTCGGGCGTTTGTTTCTTTGATATACCGAAGAACAAATTTGAACGTGTCGAATTTTTTAGTGAATGGGATAAAGGCGCTGTGATCAATTGTCGCATTAATTCCAATTCTGATCTTGTTCTTGCTTCCGAAAAACAAGGCTTGTTCATTTTCAGGAATGGAAGACTTTACGCGGATGAATTTAAGAGCGCCTTTAAGGATATATCACTCAATGCCATGCTTATTGATGGCTTCAATAGTATTTGGTTAACTTCCAGCATTGGGGTTCATCAGGTGATTGAAAAACGTTTTGAATTCATTAACGCTCAAAAAGGTTTGCCTGATGATAAGATACTTTCTGTGATCAGTGATAAAGACCGTAGTATCTGGGCGGGAACTTCACATGGCATCATTCGCATTGATCGTAACGAGAATAATAATTATTCATTCACTGAACCGAAGGATTTTCCTAAGTCAACCGTATCATGTGCCATCATGGACGAGAATGGTGTTATTTATTTTGGCACCTACGAGAACGGAATTGTTGTTGCCTCCGGAAACAAGATCTATCATTTTAATACAAAGAACAGTGCAATCCCAAATGATAATATCTCAAATCTTATTTTAAAAAACAATAAACTTTATGTTTCTACTTTGGGAGGAGGGGTAGTTATTTGCCAGGTGAACGAGAATAAATTAGTTCTCGAAAAGAGTTATACGGAAAAAGAGGGGTTGAATAATGATTATGTATATGGCGCCCTGATAATTGGTAACGATCTTTTTGCAGCCAGTGATGGCGGTGGAATTGAAAAACTCGAGAATAGTAAATTCACTAATATCAGCGAAAAGATAGGCTTAAAGTCCTCAACCATTTATTCCTTAATAAAAGATTCAAGAGGAAATATTTGGGCAGTTACCAATGCGGATGGTGTGGTTAAGATCGAAGGGAACAAAGTAACAAGGTACGGCGCAAAAAATGGTTTGCGCGATGAGCAGCCGACCCAAATCATCGAGTACAATAATGTGATCTATTTGTTACATTCAAAAGGGATAGATAAGATCGATAGTAAAACCGGTCAGGTGTCCTATTACGATGTAATGGAAGGCGACCTTGAACCGTCACTTAATTCTGTGTTCATTAGCAATGATATTTTGTATTCGGCAACCAGTAATGGTGTTTTGGTATACCGTTTAAATCAAGTGAACTCAGATACTTTAAAACCTACAGCTCTCATCAATAGTTTTTTGATCAACTATAAACCTTTCTCAATGGATTCTATTCATGATCTGAAACATAATCAAAATAATCTTTCATTTGAATTTGGCGGCGTATGGACAAAAAATCCTGACAAACTGCTTTTTAAATACATTCTTAAAGGACATGTGGACGAATGGAAAACGAGTATGATTCCGCAAACGGTGAATTATAATAATCTGGATGCAGGTGATTACACATTCATTATCCAGGTAAAGAATGATGATGATGTGTGGAGTCATCCTGCTGAATTTAGTTTTTCAATTGCCCTGCCAATTTGGAAGCGCCCTTGGTTTTGGATACTTATTGCAGTGGTACTTGGCGCATCCATTTATTATTTTGTGAAGTGGAGAACAAAAGTTTTAAAAGAGGAAAATTTCATACTTGAAAGAAAAGTAGCCGAACGAACAAGAGAGATCGAAGCCCAGGGAGAGATCATTGCGGCTGCAAACAGAGACCTCGAACAGCTTTCTCTTGTTGCTAGTCGTACAGACAACGTGGTGCTAATTTTAAAACCAAATGGCGACATTGAATACGTTAACGAAGCATTTCAAAAACTGAACAGAATAACCTTGAAGGAAATGCTCGATAAAAAGATCAACATCTTCACCACAAGTAATAATTCACGCATCAAACAATATGTTGAGGAAGCCGTGACGCATAAACGCTCGGTGAAATATGAATCGCTCAATGAGAAAGATGAGACAAACAAAGTGTGGGAGGCATCAACGCTCACACCAATTTTTGATGAGAACGGCGGCTTAAAGAAGATCATCATCATTGACAGTGATATCACGGAATCAAAAAGTCAGCAAGCTATTATCGAGCAAAAGAATAAGGACATTACCGATAGTATTGAATATGCGCGTAAGATCCAAACCGCTATTTTGCCATCGGGAACAAAGATCAGGAAAGCATTACCGGATTCTTTTGTGTTTTACAGAACAAAGGACATTGTGAGTGGCGATTTTTATTGGTTCACAGAGAAGGAAGATTTTTGCATCATTGCCGCTATTGACTGTACCGGTCATGGCGTTCCGGGTGCCTTTATGAGTTTGATCGGTTACAATATTTTGAACAGGATCGTAAATGAGGGCAAGGTAAATGATCCGGCGCAGATCTTAAAGAATTTGAATCAAGGTGTATTGGATGCCTTACATGGTAACCGCGATAATTCAGGATCCATGGACGGAATGGATGCTGCCATTTGTAAAGTGTATTTTAAAGAAAATAAAATAGAATATGCAGGGGCTATGCGTCCGCTTTGGATTATAGGTAAAGAAGGCGTTAGGGAGATAAAAGCAGACAAGATCCCAATTGGAACAAAACAAGACCCTGAACGGCCATCGATCAATTATACAACGCATACGATTACTTCAGAGGAGGATGAGGTATTTTATATTTTCACGGATGGTTATGTGGATCAGTTCGGTGGAATTAAATCAAAAAAACTAGGAAGTGCTAAATTCAGGGACCTTCTGGTAAAGATCCACAAAGAAAAATTCATCACGCAGGAAGAGTTGTTATGGAAAGAGCACGAGGATTGGAAAATGGAGAACGAGCAAGTGGATGATATGTGTGTGATAGGTTTTAGGAAGAACTGATCGTTTTCTAAATAATTCCTATTACAGAATGTTAACTTCATCACATTTCTGTTAGTAATTAATCTTACTGAACCCGCTCAAATAATAGCTATCTTTAGCCATCAAAAAATTTACCTATGCAAGATGTTCTAAAAGCCCTTGGTATCAAAGAAGTGAATGAAGGCTGCAGCACCGGTTCAACCTGGTTTGCAAATGGAGATGTAATAGAATCTATTAGTCCGGTTGACGGGAAGTTAATAGCCAAAGTAAAAACGGGCACCAAAGCCGATTATCAAAAAGTAATTAATTCTGCTAGTACCGCATTTAAATATTGGAGAGCAATTCCGGCACCAAAACGTGGCGAGTATGTGCGACAGTTTGGCGATAAGCTTCGTGCAAAAAAAGCAATGCTTGGAAAATTGGTTTCCTATGAAATGGGAAAATCGTATCAAGAGGGTTTGGGCGAAGTGCAAGAGATGATCGACATTTGCGATTTTGCTGTTGGTTTATCGCGTCAATTATATGGATTAACTATTCAAAGTGAGCGCGGAAACCATCGCATGATGGAACAATGGCACCCATTAGGCGTTGTTGGGATCATAAGTGCATTTAATTTTCCGGTTGCAGTTTGGGCATGGAACACAGCTTTGGCTTGGATCAGCGGAGATACGTGCATTTGGAAACCATCTGAAAAAACACCTTTATGTTCAATTGCATGCCAACATATTTGGAATGAAGTTGCAAAAGAAAATAATTTACCTGAAGGAATTTCGTGTATTGTAAATGGTGATTTTAAAGTTGGCGAATATTTATCTACCGATATTCAAGTACCATTGATATCTGCAACAGGATCAACACGCATGGGTAAAATTGTAGGAACAAAAGTAGCGGAGCGTTTTGGAAGATCAATTTTAGAATTGGGAGGAAATAATTCCATTATCGTTACACCAAATGCAGATCTTGAGATGACCATCATTGGCGCCGTATTTGGCGCAGTTGGAACGGCAGGACAGCGTTGCACATCTACACGCCGTTTAATTATTCATGAAAGCATTTTTGATTCGCTAAAAGAAAAGTTAGTAAAAGCGTATGCGCAATTGAAGATCGGTAATCCATTAGATGAAAAAAATCATGTTGGTCCGCTTATCGATAAAGATGCGGTAAGAGCTTACATGAGTTCTATTGAAAGTGCTATTACTGAAGGAGGAAAAATTGTTGTTCCGGGTGGAGTACTTGAAGGAAAAGGATACGAAAGCGGTTGTTATGTTAAACCTGCTATTGTGGAAGCGAAAAACGACATGAGCATTGTTCAACACGAAACATTTGCCCCAATTTTATATTTGATCAAGTATAAAACCATTGAAGAAGCTATTGAATTACAAAACGGCGTTCCCCAAGGTTTATCAAGTGCTATTATGACCTTAAATGTGCGCGAAGCAGAATTGTTTTTGAGCGCAATAGGAAGTGATTGTGGAATTGCCAATGTAAACATTGGAACCAGCGGTGCCGAAATTGGCGGTGCTTTTGGTGGAGAAAAAGAAACTGGTGGAGGTCGCGAAAGCGGATCGGACGCTTGGAAAGCATATATGCGTAGGCAAACCAATACGGTAAATTATGGTTCAAATTTACCCTTGGCGCAAGGCATAAAATTTGATCTGAATTAAATTTATTTAAAGTCATTCGCTTTGTAAACGGATGATTATTTTTTAACCCCCGCTTTTGCTAAAGCAAGGGCGGATAACAAAACAAAATATCAAATGACAATCACAGAAAACAAAGTAGCGGTGGTAAGTTATCATCTAACTGCAAGCAAAAATGGAGGAACTGAAGAATTAATTGAGCAAACAGATGCGGACCACCCTTTCGCATTTATATACGGCATGAGTTCGTTATTACCCGATTTTGAACAAAATTTATTAAATAAAAAAGTTGGCGATAAATTTGATTTTAGAGTAAATGCTGCCGATGGTTACGGAATTGTAGAACAAGATTATATTATCAATATTGATAAGGAAGCGTTTATTGTGGATGGTAATTTTGATACACAACGCGTTTTTGTTGGAAATGATATTGAAATGCATGATGCGGAAGGCAATAAATTAATTGGACTCGTACTCGACATTTCGGATGCTCATGTGCGAATGGATTTTAATCATCCTTTGGCCGGAAATGATCTTCATTTTGTAGGCGAAGTGCTTGAAGTAAGAGAAGCAAGCTCTGAGGAGCTAGATCACGGCCACGTTCATGGAAAAGGCGGGCATCACCATCATTAATGCCCAGAACTAAATAAGACCTCTCTGAAGAACTCAGAGAGGTTTTTTATTTGATAATAATAGGGTAAATTTAACGTTATAACTAAGGCAGGTCACACGGAGCTGTCATCCTAAGCGTATTAGAAGGCAAAGTGCGATCTTAAAATAAACCATGAACATATACACTCGAAAACAAAAATGGAAATGGCTATTGGCGATAGCTGCCTTTATTATTGTGATATGTTCGTTGTGGTACACCAATAATTTGGTAAAACGTATTGCCGAAGATGAGCGAAGAAAAGTAAGATTATGGGCCGATGCGGTTCAGAAAAAGGCTAACCTGGTAAAATTTACAAATACCTTGTTCGAGAAAATGAAATTGGAAGAGCGCAAGAAAGCTGTTCTTTATGCTAAAACAACCGAACAACTTACCAAGGATAACTCAAACTCTACCTTTAATTTTTTACTGTATGTATTAGAAGATAATACAACCGTTCCAATTATTTTGGCCGATCAAAATGATCAGATCACAGCAAAAAAGAATTTTGATCCCGAAAAAGAAAGAGATCCTGAGTACATGAAAAAGGAATTGGAGTTAATGAAAACGATGTACCCGCCCGTTGAGATACAAGTTTACAAAACTACCAAGCAATATTTATATTATAAGGATAGTCGCGTGTTCAACGACATTAAATTAGTGTTTGATAGTTTGATAAAATCATTTATTGCTGAGGTTGCGGTTAACTCCGCCGAAGTTCCGGTAGTTTATACCGATAATAATAAAACAAAAGTAATTTCATTTGGAAAAGTAGATAGTGTTAGTGTTAACACTCCCGAAAAACTTGCCATAAAATTAGAAGAACTAAGTAGCGAGAACACACCTATAGAGATCGACCTTGGCGAAGGAACCATCAATTATATTTTTTATGCGCAATCAAATTTACTCACACAATTAAAATATTATCCTTATGTGCAATTTGGTGTGATAGGTTTGTTTTTATTGATCGCTTATATTTTATTTAGCACGGCACGTAAGGCTGAACAAGATCAGGTATGGGTAGGAATGAGTAAAGAAACCGCACATCAATTGGGAACTCCTTTATCATCGTTACTTGCTTGGAACGAACATTTAAAGGGATTAGGCGTTGACCCCGAAATTTTAAACGAAATGCAAAACGATGTGATGCGTTTGAATACCATCACCGATCGTTTTTCAAAAATTGGTTCGCAACCAACCTTGGCGCATGAAGATATTGTTGCACTTTTAGCAAAGAGCATTGATTATTTAAGAAAGCGAACTTCGAAGAATATCAACTTTGAAATTAAATTACCCGATCATCCAATTCAAGTAAATTTATGCGGACCATTATTTGAATGGGTAATTGAGAATTTATGTAAGAATGCCGTGGATGCGATGGATGGAAAAGGCACTTTAAAGATCATCATGATCGAAAAGCCCGAACAGGTTAAGCTCTTCATTAGCGATACAGGAAAAGGCATTCCAAAAAATAAATTCAACGAAGTATTTAAACCGGGTTTCACCACCAAAAAACGGGGCTGGGGCCTTGGCTTAAGTTTATGCAAGCGTATTATTGAGAATTACCATGATGGTAAGATCTTTGTAAGTGATAGTGAAGTAGGGAAGGGAAGCACTTTCTGTATTGAACTTAAAAGTTAAGTACGAAGTTAGAAGTACGATTGACAAGTCTAGATTCGCACTTCATCACTCGTCGTTCGTAATTCTAGTACCCTAATATTTTTAGCATACTCTTATAACTCTGTTCCTTTGCAAATAAACGCGTTGTAATCTCTCCACTTTCTTCGTCGCGATCAATTAAAACATGTTTTGGTGCAGGAATCAAACAGTGTTGTGTGCCCCCGTACCCGCTTAATGCTTCTTGATAGGCGCCGGTGTGAAAAAATCCAACGTATAAAGGTATTTTTTGTTTTTCTTCTACTTTTGGTAAGAACACTTGGTTGGTATGCGCTTCGGTATTATAATAATCCATACTGTCGCAAGTGAGTCCGCCCAAATTTACCGGAATATAAGGCTTATCCCAATGATTAATGGCCAATAAAATAAACCGTTGGTTAATTCCCCAAGTATCAGGAAGTGTGGTAATAAAAGAACTATCGATCATATACCATGTTTCGCGATCATTTTGCTTTTTCTGATCAATGATGCTGTAAAGTGTAGCGCCACTTTCTCCAACAGTGTAAGAGCCAAACTCTGTAAAAATATTTGGTTCCGGAATTTCATTCTCCACACAAAATATTTTTATTTGGGAAATGATCTCTTCTACCATGTATTCGTAATCGTATTCAAAACCTAAGGATGTACGAATTGGCATTCCGCCACCAATGTTCAGCGAATCTAACCCCGGGCAAATTTCGCGCAAACTTTTATAAATGCTCAAACACTTAGTTAATTCCGTCCAGTAATAAATAGTATCCTTAATTCCGGTATTAATAAAAAAGTGTAGTAATTTTAAATTGAATTTCGGATTGTTTTGAATTTTCTCTTTATAAAAATCTAAAATTTGCGAATCACGGATTCCTAAACGCGATGTATAGAACGTGAACGATGGTTCTTCTTCTGTACTTATGCGAATTCCAATATCTACTTTATCAGCCTTCGCATATTTTTTGTAGTACTCAATTTCATCCAAGTGATCCAGTACAGGTATCACATTAAACCCATCATTTATCAATTCGCAGATGTTCTGTTTGTAATTACTGCGCTTATATCCATTACAAATAATATACGTATCTTTGTTTAAGGTATTTTTTTGAAATTGTTCTTTTATAATATTGATGTCAAACGCTGATGAAGTTTCAATATGACACTCATTTTTTAACACCTCGTCGAGTACAAAACTAAAGTGCGAGCTTTTTGTGCAATAACAGTAAAAGTATTTGCCTTTATAGTCAGATTTAGCCATAGCCACATTAAACATACGCTTGGCTTTTTGGATCTGCGACGAAATTTTAGGCAAATAGCTGATTCTTAAAGGAGTGCCGTATTGTTTAATAATATCCATTAGAGGTATATCATTAAAGTATAATTGATTGTCTTTAACCTCAAACCCCTCTTGTGGGAAGTTAAAGGTCTGATGAATCAGGTTTGAATAAGTATTATCGGTTGCCATTGATGTAATTGAGTTGGATTAGTAGTTTTTAACTCATGTAAGTTAATTACTGGGCACAAAAGTACTAATTATTTGTTAATTTAATATGAAGAGTATGATAAAACCCATTCGGATAGTAGAGGTGAAAAGCGAGATAGGTGCCGGTACTCGTGGCTCCAGCATGGGAATTGACGCAATTAAGATAGCGGCTCTTGACTTTGGGAGTCCTTTTTTCAAGAAATTTAAAACAACTGAGATACCTACCGAAAATCATCTTCTTTTGGAGCCTGTTGTTCATGACTATGCAAAACGTATAAAGGGCATTTATTCACTTAACGAACGCATAGCCAAGGAGATACAAAAAACCTTAAAACGAGAGGAGATTCCCATTGTATTGGCCGGTGATCATAGTTCGGCATTAGGAACCATAAGCGGCATAAGAATGGCACACCCTGAAAAGCGCCTCGGGGTGATATGGATAGATGCTCATGCTGATATGCACAGTCCTTACACCACCCCAAGTGGTAATATGCATGGAATGCCAATTGCAGGTATTTTGGGCGAAGATAATAAAGATAGGCAGCTCAATAAGCCGGATGATGAAACCATTGAATACTGGGAAAAACTTAAGAACTTGGGTGATATTTGCCCAAAGGTTCAGTACAGCGACCTGGTTTTTATTGCACTTCGTGATTTTGAAGCCCCTGAAGATTACTTAATTAAGAAGAATAAAGTGCGAATTTTTGGTTTACCCGAGATTCGCAAGAAAGCCGTTGAACGTATAGCAATTGAAGCTTTAAACTACCTAGATGCATGTGATTTGATCTACGTGAGTTTTGATGTGGACAGCATGGATAGCCGCATAAGTAGTGGAACGGGAACACCGGTTCCCAATGGAATTACCGAAAAAGAAGCAGGAAACCTTATTTATTACATCATGAGAAGTAAAAAGATCTGTTGTTTTGAAATGGTAGAGATCAACCCAACTTTGGATAGAGAGAATTTAATGGCAGAGAACGCATTTGAGATACTTCAAAAGGCAACTAACCAGTTAAGCCACGATTTTTAAGAGAATTTCTTCAGCTTTGCTGAAGACGTTTTTTTGCCATTAATGAGTCGTCCCTCAAAAACTCTGTAAGCCTTGTTATTATTGAGTTTGTTTAAAAATAGTGCGATAAAAATCTACCGAAAAAAGTAAAAAAGGATTCAAAAAGCGTCAGATGTTTTTAAGTGTAAATTAAACCCTAATGCTGCGCCCGGGATAGAACGAAAAGCCTTGTTTAGGGCTTTGCTTAATGTTTGCGCAACGAGTAGGCTTCGCTTTTTCTGCGCAGACCCCGCAGTGCGACAAACATAGCAAAGGACAAACAAGTTTGAAGTGATAGCCCGATAAGGCGCCCAAATAATAAAAATACTTTTTGAGGTTCGACTAATTACACGAATATGCTAATGATAATCTAGACCTAATCAACTACTACTTTTTTAAAGACCTGTTGTTTGTTGCTCAAAGTAATATTCAATAAGTAAACACCCTTGTTTAAATTTTCGCAATTCACTTTGTTTCCATCAACGAGTAACTCTGTTTTTCTTCCTAATATATCTGTAGCCAAAACAGTTTTTATTTCTTGAGATGAAGTAATATAGAACCAAGGTGTCGTGGGATTTGGATAAACAGAAATATTTTTTTCATCATTAAACTCATTTATCCCTGACGCATTGCAATTCAATTTATTGATATAATCCCATAATATATTATCAAATGCAGATGCAGCTGCGCTGGAAGGCCCTGCGCTGTTACCTTGTCTTATCACTACTAATTTTTGACTAGGCACTATGTAAATCTTTTGATCATCTTTTCCTAATGCACAAAACATATCACTTGATGGATTTGAGAACATGGCTCCAGGAACAACGGCCTGAACAAACGGTGCCATATAACTTGGTTTTCCATTTAACCACCACAAATATCCATACGAATTATTTAAATTCTGAGAAGTGTTTGTCATGTTTTTAAAATACAACGAGTCTTTTAATAATGTATCATTTGCCCAAATTCCCTTGTGTAAATTCAATAAACCAAAACGTGCCATGTCTCTGGCTTTGCTATAATAAACTTGCCCAGCCCAAAACCCATTCATACCTGTAAATGCTTCCACCCAATTATTTGTTACAGCATTATAACTAATACCAACTGTTGTACTCACAACATCTTGCACTTTTCTGTAAGCACCCGTATGGTAACTCCAGCGCGTTCCAGCATCGGCCATATATTGAAGACAAGCTTTTGCTGTATCAGTATGATCGCATGGAAAAGCAGGTAATTCATTTAGCCCTGCTGTCATACTTATTAAATGTTTTACGGTGATCAAATTTTCTTTAACCAAAGGAGCGCTCGTCCAACCTGTTCCAATATATTGCGATACTTTGTTATTGATGTTTATGTACCCTTTTTGTTGTGCAATGCCTGTAATGAAACTCGCCAAACTTTTACTGGCCGATGCCCAATAATGTATCGAATCGGCCGTATAAGTTCCAAAGTATTTCTCAAGAACGATCTTTCCGTTTTTTAAAATGATGAGCGATTTACTGTTCTTTGCTTGTGCGTAATTATAAAGCGAATCTATTCGTGCCTGGCACCAACCCAAGCTCTGGGGGGCTAAGGTATCCCAGGTATTTCCGCTAATAGGCGGATAATAAAGACTTTGCGAATGCGCTGTTAGGCAAATCCAAAGAACGGCTAAAAATAGATGTTTTTTCATACGTATTTTGACCTAAATATTGTTCATTGGTTTAAAGAAGAAATAATTAAATTTATGCTTCACTAAAGTACATAAAATCATGAATGATTTATTCGATGCTAAGGTAGCTGAACATTATATTGGAAGAATCAATTCATTAAATCAAGCCTCGAAGCGTCAATGGGGTAAAATGGATGTGGCACAAATGTTCACTCATTGCCTAAAACCATTTTCTATTGCCGATGGAGTTTTATTGATAAAACCCAATAAAATCATTCGATTTTTATTTGCCAAAAAAGCAAAGAAGAGTTTATTGGCCGGCGTTCCGTTCAAAAAAAATCTTCCAACATTTCCGGAAGCGATTATTGTTGATCCGCGCGAATTTGAAAAAGAGAAATTAAAATTAACTGACACAATCAATGCATTCACTAAAAAGGGAGAATCAGGTGTAAAAAATTCGGAGCATCCTTTTTTTGGTGAGATGACACCAACTACATGGAGTATTTTATTATCATCACATCTCGATCATCATCTTTCACAATTTGGAGCATAAATAAAATGAGTTTAATTGAATCAAAAATACAGGTAGGCGTTTTAATTTTGAGTTTAAATCGCCCAGATAAATTCAACAGTTTAAATCGCGAAATGGCTTTGCAGTTAATTGCGGAATTAGATAAAGCGGCTGCCGAAAAAAATATTCGTTCAGTTTTAATTACCGCTAATGGAAAGGCGTTTTGTGCAGGGCAAGATCTTGCAGAAGCTATGGATAAAAACGGGCCGGGTATTGAACGCATAGTGCACGAGCATTACAATCCTATCATTTTGCGTTTGAGAAAATTACAAAAACCTGTTGTGTGCGCTGTAAATGGAGTAGCCGCAGGAGCAGGAGCCAATATAGCTTTGGCATGCGATGTTGTTTTTGCAGCAAAAGCAGCTTCCTTTATTCAGGCATTTAGTAAAATTGGCTTGATACCCGATAGTGGCGGAACATTTTTTCTTCCAAAATTAATTGGTTTTGGAAAGGCCAGTGCTTTAATGATGTTGGGCGATAAAGTTAGCGCTGCAGATGCCGAACAAATGGGTATGATATACAAAGTGGTGGATGATGAGAAATTGTTTGAAGCTGCCTTAGCAATCGCATCTACACTAGCTCAAATGCCAACCAAAGGAATTGCTCTTACCAAAAAACTGCTCAACGAAGGCACCACAAATGGTCTTGAGAAACAACTGCAGCGTGAGAAAGAAGAGCAGGTAGTTGCAGCTTCAACATACGATTACAACGAAGGAGTGAATGCTTTTTTAGAAAAAAGGCAGCCTTTGTTTAAGGGAGAGTAATTTTTGAGCATTTGTTGCTAATTTACCTTAAGAACTTATGAATTTTTAAGGCTTCCATCTCCCATATTTTCTTATTTTTACACAAAATTCACGGTGTCAAAAAACTCAAAATACATTAAGTGGGTCTGGATCTCTATCTGGACACCTTTTGTATTCCTTTTTCTTTTTTTATTTCTAATTTCTCTCGGCACTTTTGGTGAGTTACCAAGCGTTGAAGAATTGCAAAATCCAAAAAGCAATTTGGCTACCGTTGTTTATAGCAGCGATCTGCAAACGCTTGGAAAGTTCTACAGCGAAAATCGTGTAAACATTCGTTTTGAACAATTAGATAAAGACATTGTTGAAGCTTTAGTAGCAACTGAAGACGCACGCTTTTACGAACACAGCGGTGTAGATGTAAAAGCATTGCTTAGAGCTGCATCTGGAGTATTTGGTGGTGGAAGCAGCGGCGGCGGAAGTACCATTACGCAACAGCTTGCAAAAATGATGTATCCACGTGGAGAGAAATTGAACAAATTTCAATTGGTGATCCGTAAAATGAAAGAGTGGATCACGGCAACTCGTCTCGAAAAAAATTATACAAAGGATGAGATCATGGCTATGTACCTTAACAAATTCGATTTTTTGAATTTAGCGGTAGGTATTAAATCGGCTGCAAAAATTTATTTTAATAAATCGTGTGATAGTTTACATATACATGAAGCAGCCATGTTGGTTGGTATGGCAAAAAATCCAGCCATGTTCAACCCTATTCGTTTCCCCGAAAGAACAATGCAACGCCGTAATGTAGTAATGAATCAAATGGTGAAGTATGGTTACTTGGGTAAAGTGGCGTACGATACTTTAAAAACAAAACAACTTTGCGTAAGTTTTCAACCCGAAGATCATAATGATGGTCCTGCCCCATATTTTAGAGAATATTTGCGTGATAATTTTTTGAAATCATGGTGTGAAAAACACATTAACCCGGAAACAAAAAAATCATATAATATTTACAAAGATGGTTTAAGAATTTACACCACCATTGATTCGCGCATGCAAAAATATGCCGAAGAAGCAGTGAAGGAGCACATGCATAACTTACAGATCATTTTTAATAAGGATCTGAAGCAAAAGAAGAATTATCCATTCGCATGGAATGTGAGCAAAGATGAGATAAACGGGATCATGAATTCTTCTATCAAACGGAGCGATCGTTACCGCGAATTAAAAAAGCAAGGATTAACGCATGAAAACATTATTGCTACATTTCATAAACCATCACCAATGCGTGTATATAGTTTACGTGGAGAGATTGATACGGTACTAACACCGTATGATAGCATCAAATATTACAAATCGTTTTTGCAAACAGGCTTTATGGCCATGGAACCACAAACAGGATATGTAAAAGCATGGGTGGGTGGTATTAATCACAAACATTTTAAATACGATCACGTAAAAGTTAGCAAGAGACAGGTTGGCTCAACGTTTAAACCCTTTGTATATGCTTTGGCAATTCAAGAAGGGTTAAGTCCTTGCCACCAAGTGCCAAATGTTCGTACATGCATTGCTTTACCCGATGGAAAAGATTGGTGCCCGAATAATAGTGATGGTCCCAATGCAAAAACAAATGGAAAAATGCTGACGCTTAAAAAAGCTTTGGCAAACTCTATTAATTACGTAACCGCATGGGTAATGAAGCAGTATGGAGCACATGCTGTAGTAACATTGGTTAGACGTTTGGGAATAACATCCGACATACCGGAAGTGCCATCTATTTGTTTAGGAACGCCAGACATAAGTGTATTTGAAATGGTGGGCGCTATTTCAACATTTGCAAATAAAGGAACGTTCATTCAGCCAACATTTATAACGCGTATTGAAGACAAGAATGGAAAAGTGTTGGAGGAATTTGTGCCCAACAGTGATGAGGTATTTAGCGAAGAAAAAGCATACACCATGATACAATTGATGCGTGGAGTTGTTGATGGTGGTACTGGAGGATCTTTAAGAGGAAAGTATAAATTGTATAATCAGATAGCGGGTAAAACAGGAACCACACAAAAAAATGCCGACGGATGGTTTATGGGATTAACACCTGAGTTGGTTGCCGGTTGTTGGGTTGGTGGAGAAGACAGAAGTATTCATTTTAATTCAATGGCCGAAGGGCAGGGTGCAACTATGGCTTTACCAATTTGGGGAAAATTCTTCAATAAAGTTTATGCCGATAAAAAACTAAAAGTAAGTAATGGCGAATTCCCTCGGCCGAAGAACATCGATCCAAATTTAGAATTGGACTGCAGCAAATACGATGCAGAAACATACGAAGAAAACGTAGAGCCTAGTATTTTTGATAATTTGTAATGGTTGAAAAATGAATTTTACAAAGGATCGTCTCAAAAAAACAATAGTCAATCAATTTTTTTTGCATCTGCTGTCCTTTGTTACATTAATTTTTAGTGTAGTTTGTTATTACTCTAACTTTACAGATTATAATTTCGACAATTCCTTTAATTCTGATTCGGTTGGCGTCCCCTATTTATTTAAAGATATTTTTCACGACGGTGGACATTTTAAAGATTGGAAATTAGCTTCGGCACCAACCTTGTTCCCCGATATGGTTTTGTATTACTTACTGTATCAGTTCTTAGAACTTGATTTTTTAACCATAACTATATGGTTTGCCATCATTCAAGTTTTAGCGATTGCAGGTTTATCATGTTTTGTGTTTCGCAAGCTTGTGCCTGGTCGTTCTAAAGAGTTCAGTTGGTTAGTTCCATTGTTTTATTCTATCATATTTTTTGAAGGATATTATTATACTGGCGATCAGATCTTACCGTTTTTAATTTCAACATATTGTTTTCATACAGGTACTTTTGTAAATGCTTTGATCGCTTTATCTATATTAGTAACTGACATAAAGTATGTTTGGAAAATAGTGTTTTTGTTTCTGATCTCAAGCCTAGCCATGTATAGCGACATGATGTACGCTGTAGCATTTATTGGACCATTATTTGCTTTAACTATTTTTCAACCAAATTTTTTCGGCTGGAAACGTAGTCTTGTTTTCTTTTTGACGGTTTTGATCGGCGGAGCATCAGGGTATTATTTATTTTATTCGATCACGTCAAGTGGCGATATAAATTATGCTTCAAACAGCAACCTCTTTCACTTTGAAAATATTACCAACTCATATAACGTTATGTCGAACCACATCTTGTGGTATTTAGACAGGCCGGGCTTTATGACAGCGCTTGTTGGTTTTATGCTTTTAGCGATACCTTTGTCATTGTTAGTCGTTATTATTCTTTATAAGAAGTTAGATAAGCGAATTAGATATTTCTTGATATTTTATTTTGTTTTTATGATCTCTACTATGTTCGCCCCGGTTTTAATGGGAAATTATCCATTTGTGGATTGCATACGCTATAATAGCTCGATGTATTTTTTTACCACAGTAGGGATGTCTTTTTTTGTTGCTGTTGCATTTGGTAAATTTATAAGATCGGAATATGTTGGGAAGATCGTGTCTTATTTGGTTATTTTTATGTTCATGTATATGTCGCTTGCACGATTCAAGACAAATGGATTAAACAATTATTTTAGTTATTATCCACCAAAAGTAAGAGCTATCGACAGTATTTGTGATAAGAATCAATTAAAAAAGGGGATATCGGATTATTGGAAAGCAAAACACACATCCATATTCTCGCGTAAGGGGATAACTATGGTTACGGTGCATGCTTCTTTAAATTTTTATGAAGTAGGAAGTAATATTAACTGGTTCTATAAAGGAGACTATGATTTTGTTGTGCCTGAAAACCTAGATACCGCAGAAATCAGAAAGTATTTTGTAATTTTAGATACTTTTGAAACAGAACAAATAATTATATTAAAAGTCGATAAATTTAAATATGTACCAGACAAATTATTTCCAGTTCAGGTAAGCACAGGAAATTATAAGTAAATACAAACAATAGGTAATTATGATAAATAGAGTAGTAAAAAATGCACAAGAGGCATTAAACGATGTAAAGGATAATAAAACTATCATGTTCGGTGGTTTTGGTCTTTGTGGTATTCCAGAGAATTCTATTAATCAACTAATAAAGATGGGCACAAAGAACATCACGGCTATTAGTAACAATGCAGGGGTAGATGATTTTGGTTTGGGTTTATTGCTGCAAACCAAGCAGATCAAAAAAATGGTTTCATCTTATGTTGGAGAGAATGAAGAATTTGAACGCCAAATGTTGAATGGCGAATTAGAAGTTGAACTCATCCCTCAGGGAACATTAGCTACTCGTTGCTTAGCAGCGGCTTATGGCATGCCTGTGATCTATACACCAGCAGGCGTTGGAACAGAAGTAGCTATTGGAAAGGAAACGCGTGTATTTAATTATAATGGAGAAGAGAAGGAATATTTAATGGAGAAAGCATTTGAAGCTGATTTTGCCATTGTAAAAGCATGGAAAGGCGATACAGCAGGGAATTTAATTTTTAGAAGCACAGCGAGAAACTTTAATCCCATGATGGCCATGGCAGGAAAAATTACCATTGCTGAGGTAGAACAATTAGTTCCTGCTGGAGAATTGGATCCTGATCAAATACATACCCCAGGAATTTATGTGCATCGTATTTTTCAGGGAAGTAATTATGAAAAGCGAATTGAACAAAGAACAGTAAGAAAGAAAAACTAAATAGAATTTTATGTTAGACAAGAACGGTATTGCAAAACGAATTGCAAAAGAAGTAAAAGATGGAATGTTTGTGAATCTTGGAATTGGTATTCCAACGCTGGTAGCTAATTATATTCCTACAGGCATGAGCGTTGAACTTCAAAGCGAGAATGGCATTCTTGGCATGGGCCCTTTTCCTTTTGAAGGAGAAGAGGACGCTGATCTTATTAATGCAGGAAAGCAAACAGTAACTTTATTACCGGGCGCTTCGATATTTGATAGCGCCATGAGTTTTGGAATGATTCGCGCACAAAAAGTACACCTAACCATTTTGGGAGCCATGGAAGTGAGTGAAAATGGAGATATTGCCAACTGGAAAATACCAGGCAAAATGGTAAAAGGCATGGGAGGCGCCATGGATCTTGTTGCTAGTGCAAAAAATATTATTGTGGCCATGCAACAAGTTAATAAAGCTGGCCAATCAAAATTATTGTCAAAATGCGATTTGCCATTAACCGGCATTAAATGTGTAAAAAAAATAGTAACTGAATTAGGCGTTTATGAGATAGCACCTGGTGGAGGATTTAAACTACTTGAAACGGCACCGGGTGTAACGGTAGATGATATTAAGAAAGCAACCGCCGGAAAGTTAATCATTGAAGGCGATATAAAAGAAATGGAATTATAGTAAATGAGATATTTATTAGCGATTTCTTTATTTGTAACATTAATTTCTTGTAAAGAAAACGCCAATATCATTCACGAAAAACTCTTCACGTTCTCTGATCAGGGCGGGGTTAAAGAATACGCTTCACATCCCGGACATTTTTATTTTAGACACGACTCGATCCATACCATTGCTTTTATCGACACCTTGAGGTTTACCCAGGCACAGCTTGATAAAAAATTAATTCTTGAGTATAGAGGCAAACTACGAACCGATTACGTGCATTCATTTGCCTCCATTAAAATTGTTTTGTTTCGCGATAATGATCCTATTCATTGGTCAACTATCCTCTTAAGAGAACAGGTTGTTGACTTGAATGCATGGAATAATTTTAAAGGTTATTTTGTTTTCCCCTATCACCAAAGCGATAGGCTTTATAATAGAGCAGTGCTATTTTCAGAATTAACAGAAGGTAAGCAAGAACGATTTGATATTGATTCGGTAACTTTAACTATAAAGTGTACCGAAAAATAATTGTATGATGGTTGAAAAGTGGACACAAGCGATAACAGCAAAAGTGAATTCTAGGTGGATGTTACTATTCACTATACTTTTCTTTTTTATTGCTTTGAACATATATCATAATTATTTAGGGTTGTATGATCATGTTGGAAAACGCCCATCTTCGGTTCATATTTGGGCCCAAAGCGCGCGCGCATCCATTGCTTTGAATTATTACCGAACGGACATGAATTTTTTTAAACCTCATATTCATAAATACTTGGAGGGTGAAGGTGTAACTGGTTTAGAATTCCCTTTGGTAAATTATGTGCCGGCTATATTGTATAAACTATTTGGTTTTAATGAGGGTTATTACAGAGGTTTTGTTTTATTTACTATTGTAGTGGGATTACTTTTCTTTTACCTGCTTCTAAATTCTTATATAAAAAACGTCTTTGTTTCTTTTGGCTTGATATTGTCCGCTTATTGCTCTCCGGTTATGGCTTTTTACAGTATTAATTTTATGCCAGATGTAACAAGTTTGGCTTTTGCACTCATCGCATGGTTTTTCTTTTTCAAATTCCTAAAAACAGAACAGATCAAAAAGCATTTTATTCTTTTTTGTGTCTTTGCAACTTTAGCCGCCCTTATAAAGATCACCTCTCTTATTACTATAATTGCTGTGATGTGTTTGATCATTTTAGATTATACCTCATATTTTAAAAAACAAAAAAATGGCAGGCTATTCGAAAATAAGAAGAAGCTTTTACTTTATCTTACATATAGTATTCTTGTTGTTTTAGCATGGTACGCTTATTCGTTTTGGTTGAGTAAGCACAGTAAAACGCAATCATTTACAATGCAAACGGCCTTAATAACAGATGTTGCAACCGCCATGGAGGTGCTGGGACGAATAATGGACGATCATATATATGAGTATTATCCTTATGAGAATTATATTTTGTATGCAGGCTTCATAGGAGTTATGATCATTGGATTTAAATTTGTGGATCGCGTATTGTTTACTACGTTTGCTATTGTAACTGTTGGCAATCTGTGTTTTTTTTATTTCTTGTTTTATCAATTCAAAGACCATGATTATTATGTGATCCCAATTCTTACAAGTGTTTTCTTATTGATATTGATATTTGCAGATATATTATCTAAGATCAGATTCAATTATTTTAAATGGATCTATGTTGTGTTTCTTGTCATCCTTTTCTTTAACTTAAAAGAAAGTATTGTATTGACAAAAAGAGATCTGGATAAGAGATTTGATACCGCGTACATTAAGTATTTTGATAGATCTAGACCTTACGATGATCTGGAACCAAAATTAAGAAAACTGGGCGTTCTTCGTACTGATAGAACCTTAAGCGGTTATGAAGATGGTTGGTGTAACAGTTTATATAAAATGGATCAAATGGGATATACGTTCACAGATACCACAAGGGCAACACGAATTGATAGTTTGTTAACGATGCATGAGTTTAAATATTTGGTAGTATCTGATAGCGCAAAATTTAGTAAAGTAAGGCCTAGTAGTCTTAAAACAGAGATCCTTACAACTCATCGTGGCCTAATTGTATACAAGATAAAAAGCATAGAATCAAAGTAGAAGATGAAGAACTTTTTTAATGTTCATGGTAAATTAGTACTCACCTTATTGAGTTTTCTCGCCATTTCTTTATATTATGCAATTGGCAATGGTGTATTCCCTTCTATTGATGGCCCTTCACACTGGAACAATGCCAATTTGCTTAAGCAATATTTTTTAGGAAATGAAGTGGTAAAGCAAAATTTTGAACTCAATACCTTTTATATTCCTAATATTTTCTCTCAATATTTATTGATGTTCCTTATGTTTTTTTTCAAAAGCACTGGGGCTATGATCGTTTTTCAGATAATTCATTATATGTCTTTTTTTATGGGCTTTCTTTATTTTTTAAAAGCATATCAAGTAAAGTATGCGTTTTTTATGAGTTTGATCGCCGTTTTGTTCTTTAATGCATTTTTGTTGAATATCGGATTTTATAATTTTTCATTTTCAGTAATATTTTTGATTATCGCTATAGGCTATTACCAAAAACATTTTTCATCAAATAATTCTCTACATAGTTCAAATTATCTTATCCTGTTTGTATTATTAGCGCTCTTGTTTTATTCAAATGCACTTACTTTATTGGTTTTCTTTTTATTTGTTGCGTTTAAAGAACTGGTAAAATTGTACCATCACATAAAGATCAAAAAAGCAAGTGTAAAAGAATTTGTATTAAACGAAATAAAGATAGTTATCACATTTGTTCCTTTTTTGATCATGATCAGCTTATTCAGATTAAATTTTCCATTTCAAAATCCACCAATGTTCTCCAATGATATTGGCAGGTATTTTTCAGAATTGATTTCCCTGTCGTCATTTATAGTTTATCATGTTTCAAATGAGTTTGAATTTGTTCAATGGATCGAGTATTCTCTTTTGGCACTATTTGTATGGACATTATTTTGGCGCATCAAAAAGCGAAAGGATGGTTTCAACCAAAGTGATGTGATATTTATGTTGTTACTTTCTGTGTTGGCGTTATATCTTATAATTCCTGATATGTATTCTGTAGGAATGATGTCCTCCAGATTTTTATATTTCTTTTTTTTATTCCTCATTCTTTGGTTACTGTTGCAAAACACTAAGGTTATAAAATTGCTAATGGTATTATGTATTATAGTCACCGTTTTTTTTGAAAGAGACAGAAGGCATATACAAATACTCAATCAAATGAATAGTAAGTTGAAATTGGTTGAGCAAGCTTCTTTACTAATAGTACCGAATTCTATTGTGTTACCATTGGATTTTAGCGGGAATTGGCTTGAAAGGCATTTTGCTCATTATATAGGAGCAGACAAATCATTGATCATTCTTGATAATTACGAGGCTACTGTAGGATGGTTCCCTTTAAAATGGAGGGCTTCCACTATTCCAAAGTATTTATTAGGCGAAAGCGAAACCGTTGACGGCATATACGATTGCATCAATAAGCAAGGCATTTCAAAACCTATAGATTATATTTTTATGTATGGCGACCGCCGTCGAATTTCGGACAATCCTCAGTTCGTCAATATTCTTTCTAAACATTATAAAAAAATGATAACGGCCGAAAATGGCATGTGCTCTGTTTATAAGCTAAAAGCATCAGACTAATATCAAAGTGTAGATTTGCACTATAATTAGTCCTTCCTTAAAAACTCTAGATGCCTTGTTAATAAAGAAGTCTATAATGTATTGTTAGTTTTCCATTGGTTTTCTTTAAAAAGAATAAAAACCTAAAGGAAAATACAAGGAAAAATCAGCCATAATCCACAAAAAGATCTTTTTAAAAACCCCCCTCACTGATATTGTTTCAGAAAAAATTGACTTGTTCAAACTGACCCATAAATTAAAATGGGAAGAAATTTCAACTCATTTTGGGCCATATTATTCAGAACATGGTAGGCCGAGTGTACCAACACGCACAATGGTAGGATTACTACTTTTTAAAAGCATGTATAGCGTTGCCGATGAAGAATTAATTCCCTCATGGATACAAAATCCGTATTGGCAATACTTTTGCGGAGAACAATAATTTAAAGACACAGGGCCTTGTGACCCAAGTGATTTAGTACATTTTAGAAAAAGGATTGGCAAAGAAGGAAGTGAATATATTTTAAAGTTAACGGTTCAGTTGCATGGTAAAGATGCCTATGAAGAGGCGCAGGTACTCTGTGACACAACCGTTCAAGAGAAAGATATCACTTTTCCAACCGATGCAAAATTATATTACGCCGTTATTGAACAATGCCGGAAAATAGCCAATGATAATAACATTAAACTACACCAAAGTTTTAAGTTTTTGAGCAAAGCAATGCGTTTAAAATTACGATTCGCCCATCATCCAAAAAAAAGAAAAGAAGCAAAACATGCTTTAAAAAAATTAAGAAGCTTCGGGCATAAATTAGTCGGGCAATTAGAAAATGGAATGAACCAGGAACAGAATAAAATTTACGAAGAAAAATTCGTTTTGTTTACAAGGGTATTACTACAAAAAAAAGACGATTCAAATAAAATTTACAGTTTACATGAACCTGATGTGTATAGCATGGCAAAAGGTAAGGAACACAAGACTTATGAATTTGGCTGCAAAGCATCAATAGCTGTTACAAAAACAACCGGCATTATTGTTGGGGCGACTACTTTTGAAAAAAAACCAACGATCTTTATACACTTGAACAAACTTTAAAACAAATACAATACACAACCGAAAAACTACCGGAAGAATTAATTTGCGATAGAGGTTACAGAGGAAAAACAAAAATAGGTGATTGTAAAATAAGTATACCAAAGCCTTTACCTCATAGCGCAACAAGGTATGAGAAACAAAAAGTACAATTAAATTCAGACGAAGAGCTTCAATAGAACCGATTATCGGTCACTTAAAACATGACCATAGAATGGTTCGTAATTTTCTTAAAGGGCAAATGGGTAATTTTATAAATTGCGTGCTCGCGGCGGCGGGCTTTAATTTAAAGAAGATGCTACGGAAAATAGCATCTTCTTTAAACTGCCAATTAAATGTGGTTTTATGTTACTGCTATGAATTAATTTTAAGACAAAGCAAAAAAGTGACTTTTTAAGGAAGGACTAAATAGTCGAACCTCAAAAAGTATTTTTATTATTTGGGCGCCTTATCGGGCTATCACTTCAAGCTTGCTTGTCCTTTGCTATGTTTGTCGCACTGCGGGGTCTGCGCAGAAAAAGCGAAGCCTACTCGTTGCGCAAACATTAAGCAAAGCCCTAAACAAGGCTTTTCGTTCTATCCCTGGCGCAGCATTACGGTTTAATTTGCACTTAAAAACATCTGCCGCTTTTTTAATCCTTTTTTACTTTTTTCGCGCTATTTTTAAACAAACTCAATAAAAACAAGGCTTACAGAGTTTTTGAGGGACGACTAATTAAACTGGCCGCTGCTCATTTATACTTCCCTTCTCATTCTTGCAACCGAAATATCTAATTGTTCACGGTATTTTGCAACAGTGCGGCGCGCAATATTATACCCTTTTTCTTTTAAAATATGGCAAAGGGCATCATCGGTTAATGGTTTGTGTTTGTCTTCTGCATCAACGCAATCTTTCAATATTTTTTTAATTTCGCGCGAGCTTACTTCTTCGCCGCTATCAGTACTCATGCTTTCACTAAAAAATGTTTTAAGTAAAAATGTACCATAAGGAGTTTGCGCGTATTTGCTATTGGCCATCCGAGAAACCGTTGAAATATCCATTTCTACTTTCGTAGCAATATCCTTTAAGATCATTGGTTTTAATTTGCCCTCATCTCCTGTTACAAAATACTCTTCCTGAAATTCTAAAATGGCTTGCATGCATAACATTAATGTTAAATGCCTTTGATTCAAAGCATCAATGAACCATTGCGCACTTTCAATTTTGCTTTTAATAAATGTGGTGGCTTCCTTTCCGTCTTTATTTTTTTGCCTCGAATATTCCTTCAGCATCTCTAAATACTCTTTGCTGATTTTCAAGTCGGGCATATTACGCGAATTGATAGAGAACTCGGGTTTTCCATCATTAACACTTACAAGAAAATCCGGAACTATTTCGCTGTGCGAATTGGATTTCATATCTGTATCTCCTGGTTTAGGATTCAAATGCGTGATCACATCTATCACTTCTTTTAACTCCTCGCTACTGATGTTCATTTTTTTGAGAATCTTCTCGTAATGCTTTTTACTAAACTCCTCCATATGATCTTTTACGATCTCAATGGCTTGCAATACGTCTTTGGTTTGCTCTACTTTTCTGTTTAATTGTATGAGCAAACATTCTTGTATGGTTCGTGCGCCTACACCGGGTGGATCAAAACTTTGAATGGTCTTTAAAACTTTTTCAATTTCAGCAACATTGGAAGTGATATTGTAATTAAAGGCTAAGTCATCAACTATCATGTCGATCTCTCTGCGTAAATATCCGTCCTCATCAAAGCAACCAATTATATACACACCAATGGTATATTCTGTTTCATTGAGTTCGCGTAAACCTAATTGCTGTTCTAATAGGTTGTGAAAATCCGGACCTTCCACCACAACAAATTCTCGTGTTTCATCATCAGCCCCTTTATTGCTTATTTCATATTTATAAGAATCCAGCTCATCATCACCCATGTAATCTTCTATACCAACTTCATCATCAATGCGCTCTACTTCTTTTTCTTTAACATCTCCGTTATCGTCTAATTCAATATCTGTTTCACCATCGCTATCCTCGTTATTGGCAATATCATCTTCATCAAAGCTTTCGTCGGTTTCTTCTAAAGCAGGATTCAACTCTAACTCTTCTTTGATACGTTCTTCAAGTGCCATAGTAGGCAATTGCAATAACTTCATCAGCTGAATTTGCTGTGGCAATAATTTTTGCTGAAGTTTTAAATATTGCGATTGCTTTAAAGCCATGTTAGTTCAACTTACACAAAAAGTAATTCTTCTTTCCTTTTTGGATCAAAATATATTTTTTATTGATGGTATTACTTAAGTTCACCACCATTTGTAGATCTTCAACTTTATGTTTGTTTAAACTCACTCCGCCGGCCTGTAACATTTTTCGAGCCTCACCTTTGCTTGGGAAAATGTTTGTTTTTTCGGCTAACAGATCTATTAAACTAATCCCATTGATTAGTTCAGATGAAGAAACATCAAACGAAGGAATGCCGTCGAAAATATCTAGAAATAATTCTTCGGATAGTTTTGAAAGATCCTCGAGGGTTCCATTAAACAATATATGTGAAGCTTCAACAGCAGCATTGAAATCGTTCTCAGAATGTACACGAATTGTAATATCCTTTGCTAATGCTTTTTGTAAAGTGCGTAAATGTGGAGCTACTGAATGCTCTAATTCTAATTTTTCAATTTCTTCTTTAGTAAATAAGGTGAAAATACGAATGTAATTTTTCACATCTTCGTCACTAGAGTTTAACCAAAACTGGTAAAATTTATAGGGAGAGGTTTTAGTTCTGTCTAACCATACATTCCCACCCTCTGTTTTTCCAAACTTTGTTCCGTCGGCTTTTTTAATTAACGGAGTAGTTAAAGCAAATGCTTCTCCGCTTGCTTTTCTTCGGATCAATTCCGTTCCTGTAACAATATTTCCCCATTGATCAGAGCCACCCATTTGCAATTTAATACCTTTGTTTTTCCATAGGTAATAGAAATCGTAACCTTGTACCAATTGATAGCTGAACTCTGTAAAACTCATTCCGTTCTCTAAACGATTCTTCACAGAATCTTTTGCCAACATGTAGTTAATTGAAATATGTTTTCCTACATCTCTTATGAATTCCAAAAAATTAAAGTTCTTGAACCAATCGTAGTTATTTACGATCTCCGCCGAATTTGTTGCTGAGTTGAAATTCAAAAATTTTTCTAATTGTTTTTTCTGACTTGCAATATTATAATTCAGCGTTGCCTCATCTAATAAATTACGTTCAGCTGATTTTCCTGAAGGGTCACCAACCATTCCAGTAGCACCACCAACTAAAGCAATTGGTTTATGCCCTGCATTTTGAAAATGCAAAAGGGTCATAATCTGAACCATGTTGCCAATTCCAAGTGAATCGGAAGTAGGATCAAAACCAATATAACCACACACCATTTCTTTATTCAACAATTCTTCTGTGCCAGGCATGATATCCTGCAACATTCCTCGCCATTTTAATTCATCAACAAAATTTGTTTTCATAATGCTCATTAACCTTAGTAATATCAAGGTTTATACCTTCTAAAAATACGAATAATCTCTTAATTTTGTAAGTAATTTATAACGGGGAAAGGCCGAAAATTAATTGTATTTTTGCAATATGTTCATTTACAATGTAACCGTAAATATTAGTGATGATGTTCATACCGAATGGGTGAAGTGGATGAGGGAAACGCATATGCCGGACGTTATGAAAACTGGCTGTTTTGTGGATAACCAGATGGTGAAAGTACTTTACGTGGAGGACGAAGGACATACATATTCCCTACAGTATAAATTTTTAGAAATGGGAGATATTGAACTTTACCAAAAGGAACACGCCCCTGCTTTACAGGCCGATCATACAAAAAAATTCAAGGATAAATATACCGCCTTCCGAACTTTACTTCAAGTAATCGATTAATGCAACAGCCCGTTAGAGCAAAAAAACATTTAGGACAACATTTTTTGGTTGATGAAACCATTGCGAGAAATATTGTGGATGCTATGCTCGATCAAAATTCCCCAAATGCATTAGTAGAAGTTGGTCCGGGAACAGGTGTGCTTACCAAACATTTAATTGAAGGGCCCGATTTTTTTGCTCTAGATGTGGATAGAGATTCTATTCCCTTTTTAAAACAAAAGTATCCGCAGTTTGCCGAGAAGATAATAGAAGCAGATTTTTTAAGAGCGGATCTTGAGAAGATCGTTGGCGATAAAAAATTTAACGTCATAGGAAATTTTCCTTATAATATTTCAAGTCAGATCATGTTCAAGGTTTTAGAACATAAAGACAAAGTAGATGTAGTGGTTGGAATGTTTCAAAAAGAAGTAGCCGAACGATTAGCCGAAAAACCAGGTTCAAAAGTGTACGGAATTTTGAGCGTACTATTGCAAGCGTTCTATGAAATAGAATATTTATTTACGGTTAACGAAAATGTATTTTCGCCTCCGCCCAAGGTAAAAAGTGCCGTTATTCGATTAAAACGTAATGTGGTTAAGAAATTAAATTGCGATGAAGTGTTTTTTAAAACAGTAGTAAAAACATCCTTCAATCAACGTCGTAAAACTATTCGTAATTCAGTAAAATCTCTTTTAAAACCAGGAGCTGATACAAGTAATTATTTATTTGATAAACGTCCCGAACAATTAAGTGTAGAGCAATTTGTGGAGTTGACTAATATTATTGGCCACTAAGGCGCAAATAAATGTTTTCTAATTAACTTTGTGTCTTAGTGCCTTTGTGGATCAAGGGATAAATAGAAGTCAAACATCTGTTTTCCAACTGCATCAAAAGAAGCATGCTCGGAAATGAATTCACTCATTTTTTCTGAATTAAAGTTGAGCTTATTATTCATAAAATTCTCCAATTCACCTGCAAAATGATTTACATCATTCACTGGCGATAATCTTCCAAATTCATCTATAATTAAATGAGGCAATTGCCCTACTTGCGAAGCAAATACTGGTAAGCCGCAAGCCAGCGCTTCTAATACCACCACGGGCATTCCTTCAAAATGACTAAATAGTAAAAGCGCATCGCACCAATTCATAAATGAGCTAATGTTTTCTTTGGTTTGATAACCTAAATAGGTTACGTTCTGTACACCAATTGCTTGTTGCAATAGTTTTGTTTGTTCAATGCTTTCGGCATTTCCACCAACAATTAGCAACTCAAATTCTAAGTTTTTATCTTCTAAAAACTTCAGCGCCTTAAAGGTTCCATTTAAGTTTTTTTCTCTTTCAACCAATGAGGAAACATGAAGAAATGTAGTTTTCTTTTTTTCGTCTTTCCTATTCAGTTTAAAGATCGAAGTATCAACAGCATTGTAAAGCAATTCAAAATCGCCTTTCAGATCATGTTCTATTAGTGATTGTTTTTGTTTTTCTGAAACGTACCAAATTTTTGAAACGTTTTTAAAACAACTTTTTGTATAACGTTTCAATATCAGCCCTTTGTAATTGCCATCTTCATGCAAATAACCACTCCAATGTTCAACGAGTGTATGTTTTACTTTAAAATGGTCTTTAAACTGACTTAAGATCATGGCGGCCGGAAACGCAACATTTACTTGGATAGCAGAAACGCTTATATTATGGTCGATCAAATACTGCAATAGTTTTTTGTACGAATTTACATAATTAGTGAACTGGGTATAGTGTTTTGCAAAAGGAACCGTGATAGTGGTTTTTGGATATGCAAAACGGATCTCCGTTAAATTTCCATCTTGATTTTTGGTTATCGAACCTGATGTAGTTTCTCTTACGCTGTAAGCATACACAACTACAACTTTAGTAAAGCGCGCTAAAGCTTTAGCATGGTTTTGAATAAAAATTCCGTGAGCGGGATCTTCTTGAGCAGGGTACCAGGAGGTGAGGAATAATACTGACTTATTTAAATGCATTGGATCGAGGCGATCATTCAACATTTACAGCAGCTTCTAGTTTAAATAAAGAGTGAAGCTCGCTAATTCTATCAAAAGCAAAATTAAGTTTGTTGCCGCTCTTCATTGCAATAGTTATAAATCCTAAACCTGCACCACCTTTTTCGCTTAATTCGTTTTTCTCGAGGTGATGGATGTAATACGATTTTAACTCTGCCGGATCTTCAAATGAATTAATGGCTTTTAAGTCGCCATCTACTTTAGGAATAGCCGGATTGCTAATTAAATTTGCTGTAAGAATAAGAATTTGATGTGCTTTTTTGTAAACTAAGAAATAATTGTGCTGAGAACCACTAAGATCTTTGTGCCCGTGAATAAGCATGTTTTGTAATGACTCCACACAAATGAAAAATATTTTTTTAAGAGCTGCTTTTGGAACGGCAAGGTCAATGATCTTTTGTTCGATCTCTGTTTCGAGTTTACTAATGGTCTCAGTATTCAAAACACCATCATAGGCGATGATAAGCCCGCAGTTAGCAGCGGTAATAGTTTTGATGGACTCCGTAAAATGGACATCAAAAAACTCAGCTTCTTTATTTAGTATAGCGCTCAATTTTACTTGAATAAACCGTTTTGTTTACTGTCGATCAATCGAATTACTTTACCTAGGTCCTCCTTGTTCTCACTGAAGTTAATGTCATCCACATCTACTATTAATAACTTCCCTGATTCGTAGGATGTTGCCCAAGCTTCATAACGCTCGTTTAATCGTTTTAAATAATCCAGGCGTATGCTGTTTTCGTATTCTCTTCCTCTTTTTTGAATTTGCTTTACCAAAGTAGGTACCGAAGCCCTTAAATATATAATAAGATCCGGCGATTTGATAAGGCTTTCCATTAATTTAAAAAGAGAGAAATAATTATCGTAATCTCTAGTGGTCATCAAACCCATGGCATGTAGGTTCGGAGCAAAAATATAAGCATCCTCATATATGGTCCTATCCTGAATCACAGTGTGTTTTCCCTTCCTAATATCTAATATTTGATTGAATCGATTGTTTAAGAAATAGATCTGTAAATTGAATGACCAACGCTGCATATCTTCGTAGAAGTCATTCAAATAGGGGTTGTCATCTGCATCTTCGTAGTGAGCATGCCATTTGTAGTGCTTTGCTAAGAGAGAAGTTAGTGTGGTTTTTCCTGAGCCAATGTTACCGGCAACTGCAATGTGCATATATCTTGAGTCTTATAGTAGACCAAGGTATGTAAATAACTTATAAATACAAAGAATTTGTTGATTAAAGCCATCTTTTATCTAAAATAATTTAGATT
>Ga0163149_10000246_pt1 | contig 71468 bp, 56 predicted proteins | sample OliLakLV19MP5G1_FD_148604 | JGI IMG/M metagenome (GOLD analysis project Ga0163149, IMG submission 148604) | Freshwater microbial mat bacterial communities from Lake Vanda, McMurdo Dry Valleys, Antarctica - Oligotrophic Lake LV.19.MP5.G1 | ecosystem: Environmental > Aquatic > Freshwater > Lake >...
TTCAACCCCTCCCCTGGCCCCTCCCCAATTGGGAGAGGGGAAGATTTCCAGAAACGGCGACGAGAGAGGCGCACATACCAGTTGCTCAAGTGTTCGTCCACAAAATCCTCGATGGCGCGGCAGGCCTTGGTCACGTCGTAGTCGTCCATGGCAGCCCGGTAATCAGCCAGGAGCGAATAGAGTTTGGAGATGATCCAGCGGTCAAGTTCAGTCCGTTTTTCGTAAGGCATTACGTTGAATTCATCGTGTTTGAATCCGTCGAGGTTAGCGTAGAGCGCGAAGAAATTGTAGGTGTTATAGAGCGTTCCGAACAGCTTATTTCTGGTTTCAAGGATGCCGCCCGTGTCGAATTTCAGGTTGTCCCAAGGGTTGGCGTTCGACATCATGTACCAGCGCGTGGCATCGGCCCCAAACTCAGCAAGGGTGGCAAAGGGATCTACCACATTGCCTTTCGACTTGGACATTTTTTCTCCGTTTTTATCCAAAACGAGACCATTCGACACCACATTTTTGAACGCTACGGAATCATACACCATACCAGCAATAGCGTGTAAAGTATAAAACCAGCCGCGCGTTTGGTCCACACCTTCAGCGATGAAGGTGGCTGGGTACGAAACCTCAAAGGGGGATTTGAAAGGCTTATCATCGCCATTTTTCAACTTTTCATAATCAAGTCCCCATTGCGCATAGGGCATAGAGCCGGAGTCGAACCATACGTCAATGAGGTCCAGTTCACGACGCATTGGGCGGCCAGTGGGCGAAACCAATACTACCTCGTCAATGAATGGGCGGTGGAGATCGAACCCCACCCCTAACCCCTCCCCTGCGGGCGAGGGGGACTTGATTTGTGTCTTTTCTTCGGAATTTGCCGTAGCATGAGGGCTTTGATTGTGTATATGTGCTTTTTCTTCGGAATTTGCCGTACCATGAGGGTTTTGATTGTGTATATGTACTTTTTCTTTGGAATCCGTTGTTCCTTGAGGGTGTTGATTGGGGTTTTTCGACAATTCTTCCTTGCGTTTTTTGAGGATAGCACGCAAGTCATCCATGACTTTGTACTGATGACCAAGAATGTCTTCGTTTCTAAAGCGCACTACTTCAAAACCAACAGCTTTGAGCAATTCGGTGCGCATTTGGTCATGTTCTGCCTGAAAATCATGTATCGTGCCATCCACTTCCACCACTAACCTGTGCTCGAGACTTACGAAATCGGCAATGAATTCCTCAATCGCATGTTGACGACGAAATTTGACACCATCCAATTGTTTGTCTCGAAGAATCTCCCACATTGCCATTTCACCAGCTGTTTGGCTTTTGCGCATTCCTCGGGCAAAATCCTTTAAATAAGCCCACCGTTCTGGAGAGGTCGTTTTGAACCAATCCCCACGAAATCCTTCGCCAAGGTTATCATCGCCCTCAGAGAAGCCCGAGCGCAAGTCTACCTCCCCCGCAGAGGAGAGGTTAGGGGTGGGGTTAAACGGGTTACTCCCCATCATCCCAGCCTGCACCGCTTTTTCAACCTCTTCACTCAACTCCATTACAGAGCCAATACATATTTCCTCCTCTCCGTCTTCTGTGCGCCAGATCGGGAGTGGGATACCCCAATAGCGCGACCGGGAGAGGTTCCAGTCTTGCAAGTTGTCGAGCCATTGACCGAAGCGGCCCGTGCCCGTGCTTTCGGGATGCCAGTTGATTGTTTTGTTCAGTTCTGACAAACGCTCTTTAGCCGCAGATGCCCGGACGAACCAGGAATCCAAGGGGTAGTAAAGAACCGGTTTGTCCGTTCTCCAACAGTGCGGATACGTGTGTTTGTATCTTTCCACTTTGAAGGCTTTATTGTCCTCCTTCAAACGCAGCGAAATGAGCAAATCTGTTGGTTTAAATGCTTTATCCTGTTGAATTTCATCAGAATAATACTCAGCCTTGACGTAACGCCCACCGAACTCAGGGACTTCATCCACAAATTTTCCCTGCCTGTCCACGAGCGGAAAAGGCAATTCTGGGGCTTTCTCGTTGAAAAGCCCTATGAACGGTATGCCCGCTGTTTTGCAAGCCCGAAAGTCGTCTGCACCGAAGTAGGGTGCGGTATGCACCACGCCGGTTCCGTCTTCGGTCGTGACCCAATCGCCTGGGATGACCCGGAAGGCTTTTTCTTCGAGTTCTGGCGTAGAAGCTGCCGGAGTGGGAAGTAATTGTTCGTAGCGGATGCCAACGAGTTTACTGCCTTTAATTCCTTCTATTACAATTTGATAGGGCAGTTTTTTATCGCCCACATTGAACGAATCGAGCGGTTGATTTTCATCCTCCGCATTGAAATAGCCCGTAAGCCGAGATTTTGCCAATACCACACTGACGGGAGCACCCGTGTACGGGCTCAAGGTTTTGACCTTTACATACTCGATCTTGGGACCGACGGTGAGCGCGACGTTGGATGGCAAAGTCCAAGGTGTAGTCGTCCAAGCGAGAATGCGCACATCCTCGGTTTCGGAGTCAAAAAGCTGCGCGGAACTGGCATCTCGTTTCACTTTGAACATCGCGACAGCAGAGATATCCGTCACCTCTTTGTAGGTTCCGGGCATGTTTAGTTCATGCGAACTGAGTCCCGTTCCCGCCGCAGGGCTGAATGGTTGAATCGTAAAACCTTTATAGAGAAAGGACTGACCATCTGCCGTTTGCTTCTTGTAAAGTCTTTGGAGTATATACCACACCGTTTCGATGTAGCTATTTTCAAACGTGATGTAGGGATTCTCCAAATCAGCCCAAAAACCCATCAGGCGAGTTTTTTCTTCCCAAAGGTCCTTGTAGCGCATCACCGTGCTGCGGCAGGTGGCGTTGTACTCCTCCACCGACACTTTAACGCCTATATCTTCCTTCGTGATGCCAAGTTCTTTTTCAACAGCAAGTTCGATGGGCAAGCCATGAGTATCCCAGCCACCTTTGCGAGCCACCCGGAAGCCTTTGAGGGTATTGTAACGGCAAAAAAGATCTTTCACTGTGCGACCCATCACGTGGTGGATGCCAGGCTTCCCATTGGCAGAGGGTGGGCCTTCGTAAAAAACAAAGGAGTTCTCCTTTGGTCGTTGCTCGACCGACTTTTCAAAAATTTTTTCGTCCTCCCAAAATTGAAGGATTTCGGCGTCTATGGCGGGGAGGTTCAGGTGTTTGAATTCGCGGTACATGCTATGGTGTTGATTTGTGGATTTGTGGATTCGGGGCGCGAAGGTGAAAATTACAAAACCCCGGTTGGTACACACCAGCCGGGGTTTCTGTTTTTCCAAACAGTATTACCGCGTCAGGTGTGCAAACACTGGCGAATAATAATACCGTCGGAAATTATTGGTTGGAACATGGGGCAAAGGTAAGAAAAAGGCTTATAAGCCAAACAATATTCTTAATTTTTGCTCGACTATACCTTGCAAACCAATTGGAAGGTCCCCCAATTGCCTTTGCATTAAACTGGTTGGGATGGTCACGAGCCGATGCAGGCGAATAGCAGAAGATACTTTTAGGCCAATCGTAGGAAATCGGGAGAAGAAATCAATATTGGAATATCTGAAGGTTCGTTCGCTTTTGAGATTTGGCTGGTGATGAATGCAATAACTACATGACGATAGGGGCTTATTTCATGATAATGGGTTTATAAAACATCTTCATACCCCACAACTTTCTTCCCAAACCATAATTCCACAAAAAAGATACTTTTGCTCCTTATGTCAGAGCAACCTTTTTGGCACATCATTGCCAACCCCGCCGCCCGAGCTTGGGCAGTGAAAAGACAGTGGCCTCAAATCGAACAACTTTTGCAGGAATTGGGCTTTGCCTACACCGTACAGTTCACCGAGCGGCGAGACCATGCAGCACATCTGGTCGAAAACGCGCTGCTCAAAGGTGGGCGCCACATCCTTGGCATCGGCGGCGACGGCTCCAATCATGAGATTGTACATGGCATTTTCAATCAGCAGTTTGTGCCACCCTCGGAGGTGTTTTATGCTTTGTTGCCTTTTGGCACGGGCAATGATTGGGCAAGGCAGTACGGCATTCCCTCCAATCTGCGCCTTCGCCTGATGCGGCTTTTGGAACTAAAAACGGTGCAACAAGACATTGGCCTGGTAAAATATCAGCGCGACGGGCTGACGCATTTTCGATATTTCGTGAATGTGGCTGGCATGGCTTATGATGGGTTTATCGGCAAAAAATTGATCGAACATCCTGCCCGAAACAGAGCGCACTACCTCCTGAAAATAGCACAATACCTCTCGGTGTACAGACTCAGCAAAGCACGGATAATTTTTGACGGCCATTCCGTTGAGGACTTTTTTTACACCATCAACATAGGCTTGTGTCGTTTTTCTGGCGGGGGAATGCAATTTGTGCCCCAGGCTGTGCCCGACGATGGTCTTTTCGCGCTCACTTTTGCCCGGAAGATTTCAAAATTGGAAGTGCTGATTCAAACGCCCAGATTTTACAACGGAACCATTCTTCAACACGCTAAAATAGAAGGACATCAAGCACGAAACATTCGGGTGGAACATATTGGCGAAACGCCCACTTTGCTCGAAGCGGATGGGGAGTTTTTGGGCGAAACGCCTGTGGAATTTGAGATGTTGGAGAAGGCGTTGCGGGTGGTTTTGTAACCACATAGTTCACACAGCACACATAGTTTTCAAAAACAAAACACACTATGTGTGCTGTGTGAACTATGTGGTTATCTTCTCACTTAGCCACCACAAACTTCCGCACGCCCCAAACCTTACCCTCTGTTTGGGCGTAAGCAATGTAAATTCCGGGTGGAATTTCCTGTAAATCAATCCTTTCCTCATGTTTCCCAAAGCCTTTGACCCGTTTTTTATACAAGGTTTTGCCCGACAAATCAACAATGTTTAGCTCCGCAATTTGGCCCGATTTCAAATGTTCCACTTTCAAAACAGTTGCCATGGAGGCTGGATTTGGCGAAATGCTGAGCATTGGCGCGGCATAGCCGTTGGGGCTGAATGTGCTGGAGTTTTCGCCTAATTTCAATGAATCAAGCGGGAACGAAAGGAGGCTTCGAGCAAACGTGCCTGCGATGAGCGTCCGCTGCTCAAGGTTGATTCCGAGGCTGTAAACAGGCACGATCGGAATGCCCGTTCCAAGCCGCTCCCAGTGCTGGCCACCATTGGTAGAGCCATAAACACCACCATCCGTAGCAGCAAATATGACCGTGTCTAGATGGCCAGGCAGGATGACCAGATCGTTCACGGCCAAATTGGGCAAATCGCCCACGATAGGCGTCCAATTTCCACCTTGATTGTCAGACCGGTGGATGCGTGGCGTAAAATCATTGCTCTTATAACCCGTGTGGCTTACAAACACCCGATTCTGATCTGAGGGTGAGGCTTTTACTGCCGAAACGTAACGTTCGGGAAGTCCTGTTGTAATATTCACCCATGCCTGGTTGCTTGGGTTTCCACGCCAAACATTGGCATCTGTGGTGCCCACATAAATCAAGTCTGGGTCAAGCGGGCTTTCGTTCAAGGTACTGATGGTGTGGTAACGCGAGCCAAAAATATTTCCATCCGTAAGGTCTCCGCTGATGGGCGTCCAAAGTGGCAGGTGCCCGAATCCTTGATACATTCGGTAGGTTCCGGAGTACATTACATCCTCATCGTGATTGCTGGCAGCATATTGCATATCCCAGTGGCGGCGGTCGTTTTCGTCAATGCCCTCCGTTGCAGGGTCAAAATTAGTGCCGTTTGTTGTGCCGTAAATCGCGCCGTTTTGAAATTCGTAATAAAAAATATTGGGGTCTAAAGGGTGAAAAACGGCTTGAAAACCATCCCCACCAAAAACATGTGCCCAATTTTCAAGCATGGCGGCATTGCCCACGCTTGTGCCATTGTCTTGTGCTCCGCCATAGTACAATGCCGGTTGATGAGGGTTGTACGCCACGCGGTAGAACTGGGTTGTGGGAATGTGCTCGATTTTTTGCCAGGAATTGGCATCGTCAGTAGAGCGGTAGAGGCCGCCGTCGGTAGCGAGCAGGTATGTTTGATTGTCAAGGAAAGCGAGGTCATGGTGGTCGGCATGTACCCCTTGCTGGAATCCCGCAGCCAACTGCCAAGTCTCTCCTCCGTCTTTAGAGCGCCAACTTTCCACCCCCAACAGCCAGACATCCAAGGAATTAAGGGGGTTGATTCGGATTTTGCCAAAATACCAGGCAAAGTTGCTTTGAAAGCCAAAATTCAATCCCTCGCATGGGTTTTCGTTCCAGGTTTCTCCACCATCAAAGGTTTCAAAAAGCCCGGAAAATTCCAGGTTGGTGTTCACATACGACGCAAAGAGGTGATTTTCATTGAATGGGTCAATGGCAAGACCTATCCGGCTTTGGGAACCTTCGGGAAGTCCACCACCTAGTTTTGTCCAGGTATTGCCACCATCGTTGGTTTTCCAGATTCGGGCGTTTTCTCCGCTTATGATACTCTCCTGATTGTTGCGGATTCGATCCCAAGCGGCGGCGTAAAGCGTATTGTGGTCTACGGGCGACATCACAAGATCAATGATGCCTGCCTCATCGGAAATGAAAAGTTTTTGTTGCCAAGCTGCACCAATACTTGTGGTTTTGTAGAGTCCTCTATGGTTGTTTCGCTCAAATGGAAGTCCCATAGACCCGACATAAAGGGTATTCGGAAATTGTGGGTTGAGTGCTATTTTTGAAATAACCCGTTGGTATTCAAGGCCAATATGTTGCCAGGTAGCACCCTCGTCGAGGCTGCGCCAAAGGCCGTCGCCGATAAATGGATAGCCACTTATATTCGGGTCGCCAGTGCCAACATACACGATTCCGTTGCTGGGGTCAATCTCAATATCTGCGATGGAAAGGAAGTTTTGCTCGTCAAACACTGACGTCCAAGTTTGCCCTGCATCAGTAGTTTTCCAAACCCCGCCATGGGAGTAGCCCACATAAATTACGTTCGGTGTATTGGGATGTATTTCTATACAATTGATTCGTGCTCCGATATTAGCCGGACCTTCAAGCTTCCAGGGAGCGGAAAAACCCTTGTTACCATCGCGGGATTTTGCGGCCAAAGCAGATTGATGTGCAACAGTCAAGGCGTCTGTATAAGTGTGTAGATCGGTTTGAAAATCAGGCCATTCCCTCAGGGCGAAGAACCATTCCGCTGGGCGGAGGCTGCTGCTGTCCTTCGATTCTGTTCCCTCATTTTCAAAGTTTTGCTCAAGCGCAGGGGAGCTTTCACGTTGCGTTTTTTTCAAAAGCAAATACAAAGCGACGAGCACAATCGCTCCAATTATGATGAGATTTCGAGTCGGAAAGGGTGCGCGGGTTTGTCGTTGGAACATAACAGAGGAAAAACGTTGATCAGGGCCGCGAAGATAATGCCTTTGAAAAGCCGCGGAAGGGGAAACTTAGGTCTAAGCCGATTTGAGACGCTTTACTCGGTGAGGATATCCTTTCACACGCAGAGAACACTCATTCGGTCAATCTTCCAAAATTTACCAAATGTGGAAACGACCTTTGGAAAAACTTTACAACCGTTAAACAAACAAATAATTAGCATGAAAAATCTACTTCTACTGCTCGCCCTTTTCTTGATAAATCAATCCTTGTCAGCACAGCCCTGCCTCAACTCCCAGTCGTCTATTGACATTCACGGCAACAACATCCAAGCTCGTATTCTGAATGGAGGAGACCTCTTTACCGATTTGGCAAATGGTCAATTTATCCCCAACCCTGACCCGAACTCCTTCGAAAACCCTTCTACCATATTCGCCGCTGGGATTTGGATGGGTGGAGTTGATCCCGGAGGAAATCTCAAACTTGCAACGGTTGATTACCGCAGCAACAACAAGTATGACTACACCCCAGGGCCGCTGGATGAAAACGGAACGACAAACATCTTTAACTGCTCCAACTGGGATCGTCATTTTCGGGTGACGGGAGAACAAATCGCCGCATTTCGCGCTGCACTGCCGCTTACTGCTGATGAATTAAAAACCCAGTTTCGAGAAATTGCAGGTTGGCCAGCTTTAGGCAATCCCTTTTTTGAAGACATCTGGGGTTATGAGCTTCCGTTTTCAACGCAAGGGCTTGCGCCTTTCCACGACGAAGCTAATTATGGTACCTACGATCCGCTTTCGGGCGATTATCCTGTGGTAGCGTTGCGGGGCATTCCGCCCTTTGTGCCTGCTGAAATTATCTGGAGCGTCTTTAATGACCAAAATGGTGGGGGACCTCATTCTGCAAGCGGAGGCAAAGCGCTGCAAGCCGAAATTCAGCTCACTGTATGGGCATTCAATTGTCAAGATGAGCCTGTATTAAACAATACTATTTTTACCTCACACAAAATTATCAACCGTGCTAGCGAACCCACAGACTCCACAACTTTCGGCATTTGGGTAGATATTGATTTGGGATGCTACTTGGATGATTATGTAGGTTGCAACCCTAATTTAAATACAATGTACGCCTATAACCAGGATCCCGTAGACGGCCAACCCGGCAATACCTGCCAGGGCGTACCAACTTTTTCGGACGCCCCACCAGTACAAAGCATTGCCTTTTTAAGCCATCCTTTAAGCACATTCATTGCGCCTAATGCTTCTGGGGGAAACGCTCCCCCGGCTACCACAGACCCAACAACACCCTACGAAATCTACAATTACATGACTGGAAGTTGGCGCGACGGCACTCGATTTACATATGGTGGGAATGGCTATGGTGGCAATGTGCCTACCAACCACTTATTCCCAGGTGATCCAGCCAATCCAAATGGATGGAGCATGTGTACTTCAAATCTTGCTTTTGGCGACCGCCGTATGCTCGGCACCACAAATCTGGGTCAAATGTTACCCGGACAGATTGAGTACTTTAATACCGCTTGGGCATTCCATCCCAATCCCTCCCTTCCGTGTAGTGTTGGCACAACCTTTAGTGATGTGAGTAAAATTATCAACCTTTACAACAATGATTTTGAAGGGGTCTGCAGCGCTTTGAAAGCCCCAGCACTGCCCGCCGACAGCCTTCAACTTTTCCCCAACCCTACCTCCGGCTCCGCATTGTTGCGGTACGGATCGCTTCGCCCAATCTCGTTTAAAGCCTTCGACGCGGCAGGCCGATTGGTGCTGGAAAAAACAAACAATTTCGAGAAGAAAGAAACTGTCATTGAAACAGCGTCCTTAGCTTCCGGACTCTACATGCTCTTGATTGTTACGGAGCAGGGAACTGCAACAAAAAAATTAGCGGTAGTGCGATAAACTATTGACCAACAATGCTTCCTCCTTCTGACTATTACACGCTCGTTCGCGAAACCTTCCACACTCACGGCAACCCCGCCACCGCTCAGGACCAAATGGCATATATGCGAAATCAGTTTGAGTTTTTTGGACTAAAAATGCCTCAGTGGGTGGCAATCACAAAGGTTATCCATTCCGAAAAAGGCATCCCTGAAGCGGATGATTTAAAAGAATTGGTCCGGCATTGCTTTGAAGATGAGCATCGGGAAATGCACTATTTCGGGCTTGAAACATTGCAGAAAGTCTTGAAAAAACAGCCCTCTGAGTGCATCAAGTTTTTGGAAGCGCTGATCCTCACGCGTTCTTGGTGGGATACAGTGGACGGGATCAACAAGCTTGTAGGATTGCATTTTCGGAAATTCCCGGAATTAATCAAACCCGTAACAGCGCGTTGGATGGCTTCCGATAATATATGGCTGCAGCGTGTGTGCCTTATTTTTCAACTGACCTACAAGGATAAAACGGACGCTGCTTTGCTTTTTGAATATGTAAAAAGATTGGCTGACTCAAAAGAGTTTTTCCTGCAAAAAGGGGCGGGTTGGGCATTGCGTCAGTACGCGAAAACCAATCCCAAGGCGGTCATTGAGTTTGTTGGAAAAACGAAACTTGCCCCCTTGACGCGACGAGAGGCATTGAAGCATGTAGGATGAACTTCAGTTCGCCCTACAACACAACGCCCCGCCGAGCGCAAACTCGGCGGGGCGTTCCTGTGTGTGGTGAAAAATTTGGTTAGGCTGTTGTTGGGGCTCTCAGTGCATAAATTTTTCGGCCAGCGTAGATCGCGGCAAGCACTAAAGTGTAAGTGAAAGTGGCTGTCATGGCTAAGTATTGTCGGTTTAGTGATTAAAAAATAAAGGCTTTTGAATTGTCCCTAAAGACCGTTTGGTAACGCGAAGACTTACCCATGCGCTGCCACGTTTTTGAAAAAAAAATTAATAAAATCTCAACAGCTTTATTTTCAAGCATTTATGGTTAAAATTTGGTCTCTAAAAACAGATATTGACAGTATCTACGAAAAAATTCGTAGAAAAATTTGCAACTACGAAATAGTTCGTAGAATCTTTGCGTTCAAATCACCGCACCACCAAATCCACAAATCCACAAATCCACAAATCAACACTTCACCATGAGCATTGCAAAGCCTACCGATTCCGAACTCGAAATCCTCCATATACTCTGGGAACAAGGCCCCAGCACGGTACGTACTGTAAATGACCTGCTCAACGAGCGGCGTAGAAGCGGCCAAGCATCCTCACGGCTTTCGGCAAAGCCTAAAGAATCTGCCGGCTACACCACCACGCTGAAACTCATGCAAATCATGTTTGAGAAAGGCCTGGTGACCCGTGTAGAGGAAGGACGCACCCACGCCTACACGGCTTTCATACATGAAAGCGACACGCAAGACCTGTTGCTCCAACAGTTTGTAGACAACGCTTTCCGAGGCAGCACTGCCCGGCTAGTGATGCAAGCCCTCGGCAACCACGAGGCCAGCACCGAAGAACTCGACGAGATCAAAGCACTCATCGCCAAAATAGAACAAGGCAAGCTATGAATCCAATATCTGACTCCTTCCTCCGCGCCCTAGGCTGGGCGCTCGCGCACTCGCTTTGGCAAGGCGCGTTGGCTGCATTGCTGCTTTTAATATTATTGCCGCGTTTACAAATGGCCCGGCAACGATATTGGGCAGCTTACGGAGCTTTGCTCATTGTGCTTATTCCAGCGATTGGCACTTTTATGTGGAAGTTTGAACCGAATGCCCTTACAGCATCTCCATTTGGTGCTGTCGAAACACTGGCCTCGACATCGTTTTTTATTGAAAATCAACTAATTGAAACCACGATTGGCGAATCATTCTCCCGTTGGCTGGAGGCAAATCACGCACTGATTGTGGCCATTTGGCTGATCGGTTTTGTGTTTTTCCTGTTGCGATTGGGTGGCGGGCTTTGGCAAGTACATCGCCTGCGGACGCGCGGGGTGAACGCGCCGGAAGCCATTTGGCAAGAAAAACTTAGGGCACTTGGAAGGCAAATTGGAGTTTCGCGGAGCGTCAATCTTTTTGAATCGGCATGGGTACACACGCCGCTCACGATTGGTTGGCTAAAGCCTGCAATCCTATTGCCCATAAGTTTCGTGAACCAACTTTCGCCCGCCGAAGTAGAGGCTGTGCTGGCACATGAGTTGGCGCACATCGCTCGGCGCGACTGGGTTTTTAATCTCCTGCAAGCCTTTGTCGAAAGTCTGTTTTATTACCACCCAGCCGTGTGGTGGATATCACAGGTCATCCGCCGTGAGCGCGAAAATGCTTGCGACGATACTGCGTTGGCCGCTACCGGCAATCCGCTCGCTTTTGCCCGTGCACTCGTGCAAGTACAGGAAATGGCCGCTTCTGTACCAGCACTTTCGCTCGCCATGAGCGGCAAACGCCGCCGCCCGCTATTAGATCGGGTGCGGCGCATCTTAAACCAAGCACCACAACAACAACATCAAGTTATGGAAAAGATCACAGCAACCGTCATACTGCTCGCATTACTGGCCCTGGTGGGCCTGCGGGCCAATTCCGTTCCGTCCATCGAGGCAGCTTTCGCCCAAATTGCGGATATCCCCACTGCCTTTTTTAGCGGGCAAAACAATGAAGATCAAGTAGTTGGCGATAGTTTGCCAAAACCAAAAAGCACGCGAAAAATTACACGCGAAGACGACGATCAACGCGTGGAAGCCGAGTATAAGGATGGCAAATTGACCCGATTGAACATTGATGGGAAGGAAATACCTGCGTCGGAATATGACCAACACGAGGAGCTCATTGAGGAATTGGCCGAAGACGTGCCGCCCCCGCCTCCTCCCGCTCCACATATTTTTTGGGATGGCCCAGGAGGTCGCGCTTGGGCTATGCCAACTCCTCCCGGAGCGCCTAGCCCAGCAGATGCTCCAAGCGCGTATTGGTTTAGCGCACCCGGATCTCCTGCGGCTGCACCATTTCCTCCATTTCCAGCCATGCCTCCGATAGGGGGCGGCATCAGTATCGTGACAGATAAAGATGGCGAAGGGAATACCCTTATTCGTTTGGACAACAATGGCAATGACACGGAAGTAGTGGTCAAAAATGGCGAGTTGTGGATCAATGGCAAAAAATTAGAAAAAGGAGAAGAATTTGTTATTTCCGGGCCTCATTTTGGGGAAAATGGCGAGCCGTTTTTCTTTGATGGCTCGGAAGGTCATGGCGAAGGCCATGGATTCGGTCATGGCGAAGGGCTTTCACCCGAAGCGCGCAAGCAGGTAAGCGAAGAAATGGAACGGGCTAGGGAGGAGCACGCTCGAGCCATGGAAAATTACCGCCGCGACCTCGAAAAGGATAAAAAACGCTCCGACAAAGACTGGAAAAACAACCAAAAACAGTGGGAGCGCGAACAAAAAGTCTGGCAAAAAGAACAGAGAAATTGGGAGAAAGAGCAGCAAAAGTGGGCGAGGGAGCAAGAAATTTGGCAAGAAGGCCAACAAAAATGGCAAGCCGAACACAAGGTTTGGGAAGCCAAAAGCAAAGCCGCACAAGAATTAATTAAACAAGAACTTTTGCGTGATGGCCTTATATCCAATCCGGATAACTTTTCCTTACACTTAAGCGCTAAAGAGTTGAAAGTCAACAAGAAAAAACAATCCGAAGCCACGCGTCAGAAATATGAGGAACTCCTCAAGAGCGCTTTGGGTAAAGGTTTTGAAGGTGAAAATTGGAACTACAATTTCAACTTTAATGAGGAGAAATAAGTAGGAGTTTGAGTGGCAGTAGGCCGCCACCTCCCGCTACTGCCTGCTGCCACTCAACTTTCCCGCTCCAACAAATCCTCCACTAACTTTTTTAAAACCTTCTTTCGCTTTTCTGGCACTTGCACCGATTGCAGGTGCCAGAAAGCTTTTTGCTGGTATTGACGTTTTTCCAGTGATACCAAGGCGGGAATTCCGTTTCGGTCGAAGATGGCGCGTACGGCAGCGATTTTTTCAGCGGGATTTTCTGCGCCAGTTTGCATCCAACCGTGCAATGCACGACAGTCTGAATCGGGTGCAGTTTCCAAAGTCTTCAGCACGAGCAGCGTCTTTTTATTTTGTAAAATATCGCCGCATACTTGTTTGCCAAACTTGATCGGATCACCATAAGTATCAAGCAAATCATCCTGTATTTGGAAAGCTATTCCCGCTAGTCGTCCGAATTCGTATAGATGCTGAGAATCGTTCGCAGGAGCATTTGCGCAGACTGCCCCCATTTCGAGCGCAGCGCCCAGCAACACGGCTGTTTTTAGTTCTATCATGCGGATGTATTCGTGTATACCAACGTTCGCTCGTGTCTCAAAATTGATGTCAAGCTGTTGTCCCTCACACACTTCTGTGGCCACGCGGTTGAAAATATTAAGCAACTGCAACACCGTATCAGCATCGCCGCAACGTGCCAAAAACCGATAGGCAAAAATCAACATCACATCGCCGCTGAGGATTGCGGTGGTGGTATTCCATTTATTATGCACCGTTGGTTCGCTTCTACGCAAAGGCGCAGCATCCATGATGTCATCGTGCATCAACGAGAAATTGTGGAAAAGTTCGACCGCCCAGGCTGCCGGAAGTGCTGCCTCAGAGGTATCCTTGAAAAGTTCATGCCCCATGAGCACCAAAGCAGGGCGAAGCCGCTTTCCGCCAAGCGTTAAAATATAGTTGCAAGGCTCGTAAAGCTCAAGCGGAAAAGTCGGGAAAGGGTTTTCTTTTGAAAAGGCAGCAATTAAGTCGAGCAATTGTGGGAGGTCGCGCATGGATGAGTCGGTTGAATTCGGCGCAAACTAAGGGAGCAAAATTGGCACTCGGTTAAAAAATCTTCAAATAAAAAAGGCTGACCGGGGGAATGGTCAGCCTCTCTAATTTTTTGAAGAACCAAATCGGCAAAGGATTAAAAATACGCTGCTCGGTCAACGTCGGGCAGCAATTGCGGAGAAGTAACCAACCACTTGCGGATAAAAACGCACGAGCGCAATGGTGGCCACAGCGGTAAATAAAACAAGCATAGTGTGTGTAATGATTAAAGTGAAACGATTTAGTCATCCTTTGCAAAACCGAATTATTGTTCTGCGAAGGCGCACGAAGGTAGAAACCTGTTTCGGCATAACAAAAAATCACCAAGGATTTTTTTGTTAATTTTACATTGGGAAAAAGAGCTGCTTCTCAACGGGGTATTCTACCTACTTTTGCACCTGATTTCACCTGTAGTTCATCTCTAAAACAAGTCTTTGGCGCATGGTTTTTAACAACATCCTTGAGACAATTGGCAAGACCCCCCTCATCCGCCTGAACAAAATCGTACTACACATCCCTGCTACTGTGTATGCCAAACTAGAATCCTTCAATCCAGGTTTGAGCGCTAAGGACCGCATCGCGCTGCACATGATCGAACGCGCAGAGCGGCTTGGCAAACTCAAGCCCGGAGGCACGGTAGTAGATGCTACCAGTGGCAACACAGGTTTTAGCCTCGCAATGGTGGCTGCCATTAAAGGCTATAAGTGCGTGCTTACCGTGACGAGCAAAATAAGTGAGGACAAACTCAACAACCTCAAAGCTATGGGCGCAGAAGTTCACCTCTGCCCGCAAGAAGCCAAACCCCGTGACCCCGATTCGTACTACTCGCGTGCCGAACAATTGGCCAAGGAAATCCCCGGTGCATGCTATATCAACCAAAACTATAACCCCGAAAACGGCGAGGCGCACTACCTCAGCACAGGCCCTGAAATCTGGGAGCAGACAGCCGGTAGCGTAACGCACCTTATTGGCAGTGCGAGCACAGGAGGCACTATTTGTGGGTCTGGCCGCTACCTCCGTGAACAAAACCCAGGCCTCAAAATCATCGGCGTAGATGCCTACGGCTCAGTACTCCAGAAATACCACGAGACGGGCGTGTATGATGAAAATGAAATTTATCCTTACCGTATAGAAGGCACAGGTAAAAACATCATCCCGGCCAACATGGACTTTGACCTTATTGACCGGTTTGTCAAAGTGACCGATAAAGACAGCGCACTTCGTGCCCGCGAACTTGCTCGCATGGAAGGCATGATGGTCGGATATTCGAGCGGGGCGGCCCTCCAAGCCCTCGAGCAAATCCAGGGCGAACTGACGGAAGACGATGTGGTAGTGCTGCTTTTTGCAGACCACGGTTCGAAATACGTAACCAAGTTTTTCAGCGACAAATGGATGGTTCAACAAGGGTTTTTGGAAGAAGAGGAAGTGGAGGCTGTGTGATATGATAGAAGAAACGCCCCGGCTTCGCATCCGACCTTTTACTTTGGCTGATGCCGAGGAATATTTTGTACTGGAAAGCGATCCAGAATTGTTCAAATTTGAAATCACGGCGCCCAAATCCCGTGAAGAATCAGATGCCTCTCTAATGAACTTGCTGCGATCTGAGATTTCGCCTGAAATTCAAAATTGGAGGGAATGGGCAATTGAATTGAAATCTGAGGGGAAAGCTATTGGCTTTATTTGCATGTCATACCACGATGTACGGCGACGAATGCTGGAAGTTGGATTCCGAGTACGAAAAGATTATCAGGGAATGGGATACGGATCGGAGGCATTGCGCGGTGTTATTGAGGCGATTTTCCGTGACACTGAAACGCATCGCATATTTGCCTGCACCGATGGCCTAAACCTCGCTTCGCAACGGATGATGGAAAAAGCAGGAATGCAGCGCGAAGCGCAGCTGAGGGAGAATGTTTTGATTTGCGAAGAATACCACGATGAAGTGATTTATGGGGTGCTAAGGAGAGAAGTGTTGGGAGTTGAAAATATTGAGCGTTGAGAAGGTTCCTGCGTTTAGTGCACGAATGATATTTAGCCAACAGGCAAACTAATCTCTACACCGATATGCCTCACTTCAAATCATTTTCAGGACTCCTGGAAGAAGCCGTTTTGCCTCTTCTAAAAAAACATCCAGAGTGGACACGTCTGGATGGAGCAGAGAAGAGTGGGAATAGGACTGTTTTTGCAACGTTCCAATACGAGTACAAGAATTGGAAAATTCATTCTGATACACTCGTTGCCAAACTATTGGCAGCATTAGAGTTAGAAAATGCCGGGCAAAAACCATTTGTGGAGGCGAAAACCAAAAAAGAAAGAAATTGCTTACGACTGTCAAATCTGAAGACAAAAGGCCCTAAGAGACTTTACATTTACGAGAATTAAGATAGAAACAAGGCCTCTTAGGTTTTCAGAAACCTAAGAGGTCTCCTTCAATCCATCCTTTTCATTTATTAATCTTAACTACACACCTGTGGATTTATTCGACCGCATTTACAATCAAGCAGGCCCATTGGGCAAATATGCCGATGTGGCAGAGGGTTACTACATGTTCCCACAATTAGAGGGCGAACTAGGCAACCGCATGACTTTTCAAGGCAAAGAAGTGGTATGCTGGAGCATCAACAATTACCTTGGACTCGCCAATCACCCCGAAGTCCGCAAGACCGATGCGGAAGCCGCTGCCCGATGGGGTCTGGCATACCCAATGGGTGCGCGCATGATGAGCGGTGATACCAAACTCCACCAAAAGCTTGAAACCCAACTCGCACATTATGTTGGCAAACCTGCAGGATTGCTCGTAAACTATGGCTATCAAGGGGTACTCTCCGCCATTGATGCACTCCTTACCCGGCACGATGTAGTAGTGTACGATGCTGAAAGTCATGCCTGTATTGTCGATGCCGTACGCATGCACATGGGCAAGCGCTTCGCCTTTACGCACAACGATGTAGCGAGTCTCGAAAAGTGTCTCGTACGCGCCAAACGCCTCACCGACGAAAGTGGCGGAGGCATTCTTGTTATCACCGAAGGCGTATTCGGAATGCGTGGCGACCAAGGCAAGCTCCGCGAAATCTGCACCTTGAAAGAAAAGTACGGCTTCCGACTTTTCATTGACGACGCACACGGTTTCGGGATGCTCGGAAAAACCGGCGCAGGTGCCGCAGAGGAGCAAAATGTGACCGACGATGTGGACATTTATTTCAGCACCTTTGCCAAAAGCATGGCACTTATTGGCGGCTTTATTGCTGCGCAACCAGAGGTTATTCAATTTTTGAAGTACAATATGCGCAGCCAAATCTTCGCCAAATCGTTGCCTATGCCCTTGGTAGAAGGGCTTTTGAAACGGTTTGAATTACTACGTGACAAACCCGAACTTCGGGAAAAACTCTGGCACAATGTGCGTCTTCTACAAGGCGGCCTCAAAGAACGGGGCTTCGATATAGGCGACACCAACACCTGCGTAACACCTGTGTACATGTACGGAGAAGTAGAAGAAGCAATGGCCTTGGTAAAAGATATGCGCGACAACTATGGCGTGTTCTGCTCCATGGTTGGTTATCCAGTTATCCCGAAAGGCATGTTGATCCTGCGCCTCATCCCAACGTCAGAACATACGGAAGAGGATATCCAAATCACGCTCGACGCATTTTCTGCTGTACGCGAAAAAATGCAAACGGGCATATACAAACAGTTCGTGCCCGAAATCCTGGTTTAATTCCCCCTTTGCGCAACTTCCCGAAAGTTTGAAACTTTCGGGAAGTTTTCTCTGATTTGGCAAATCTGGAATGTTGAAATTTGCCCCTTATGAGCGCCACTACCATCCTCGAAAATGTGATAGACGAGCGAGCCGATATGGTTCAGCTCAATCCTGTAGGTTTGGATCGTATCCTGTCTGAAGGTTGGCGATTGCTTGGTCGTAGGATGGTGCGCCACAATTTTTCTACTTGGCACCGAAAACTCTGCCGTACGATCCCGCTTCGAGTTCGATTGTCAGCGTTTGAACTTTCGAAAAGCCAACGGCAAACACTTCGGCGCAACGCTGACCTTCAGGTAATGAGTGCCTCTGCCCAATTCGACGCTGAGCGTGAGCGGCTTTTCGAGCTGCACCGGGAGCGATTCCATGAAAAGCAGACTACTTCCTTAGGTTCTTTTATTCACTCCGAATTCCCCAATAAGTTCCCTACAGAGGGCCGCGAACTTGCTGTTTACCTTCAGGACGAACTCATCGCTTGTTCCTTTTTTCACCTTGGCGATTTGGCTGTGTCTGGCACTTACTGTGTGTTCGATCCTGTGCACAGTCGTCGTAGCCTCGGCACGCTCACCATGCTTTTGGAGCTTCTCATAGCCAAAGAAATGGGCAAGGTTTTTTACTACCACGGCTATACGCACGACACCCCCTCTCAGTTTGATTACAAACTGAACATCAAAGGGTTAGAAGCCTTAAATTGGGATACGGGCGAATGGTTGCCCCTCAATCGAGTGCCCGTAAGGCGCTGGGTGGATATTGCGTAACAGATTGCTAAACGGCCAACATCGGCACATAGAGTTCGCCATTGAGTATGTTTCGCGATACCACAATGCGCTGTACCTCTGAAGTACCTTCATAAATCTGCGTGATTTTCGCGTCGCGCATTAGTCGCTCCACATGGTATTCTTTTACAAAACCATATCCACCGTGTATTTGCACCGCTTCCACCGTGTGACGCATGGCGACTTCTGAAGCGAACAGTTTCGCCATGGCGGCTGCTTGATCGTAGTTCAGGTTCTGGTCTTTCATAGTGGCTGCGCGATACACGAGCAACCTGGCCGCTTCGATTTCAGTAGCCATGTCTGCGATTTTGAAAGAGATGGCTTGGTGTTGGCTTATGGGTTTGCCAAAAGCCTGGCGTTCTTTAGCGTAGGCAACGGAAAGCTCATAAGCGCCCGCCGCGATGCCCAATGCTTGCGAAGCGATGCCAATGCGTCCGCCGGAAAGGGTTTTCATGGCAAACTTGAACCCAAACCCGTCTTCGCCAATGCGATTTTCCTTTGGAACTTTCACATCCGAGTACATAATGGAAGTGGTGTCTGAAGAGCGTATGCCTAGTTTGTCTTCTTTTGCACCGATGGCCACGCCCGGCCAATCTGCTTCCACAATAAGGCAGTTGATTCCTTTGTACCCTTTTTCCACATCGGTCTGAGCCATCACCAAATGGAGCTTAGACGTTGCGCCATTCGTGATCCAGTTTTTGGTGCCGTTCAGCAAGTAGTGGTCGCCCATGTCCACAGCGGTAGTGCGTTGGCTGGTAGCATCAGAACCTGCCTCCGGTTCGGAAAGGCAAAAAGAGCCAATCCATTCACCCGTGGCGAGCTTGGGTAGGTATTTGCGTTTTTGAGCCTCGGTGCCGAATAACTCAATGCCCCAGCAAACCAAAGAATTGTTTACGGACATGATAACGGAGCAAGAGTTGTCAACCTTTGATATTTCTTCCATTGCGAGCACATAAGAAAGCGAGTCCATGCCGCCGCCGCCATATTCTGGTGAAACCATCATGCCAAGGAAGCCGAGCTCGCCCATCATTTTTACTTGCTCGGTAGGGTACTGGCCCTTGCTGTCGCGCTCGATAACGCCTGGTTTGAGTTCGTTTTGGGCAAAATCTCTTGCCGCTTGTTGTACGGCGAGCTGCTCTTCGGTTAGCTGAAACATTGTTGGAACGGTTGACGGTTGACAGTTGACGGTTGACGGCACAATAGCCTCCCCGCATTGTCCATTGTCCGTGTGGTGAAACAGTAGTTTGTTTTTTCGGCAGCGAAAGTACGAGATTCAACTTATGGTTAAAATTCTTGTTTGACTTTGCCTGAAAATTGCTTGAAAATGGACTGAAAATATGGCTGTTTCCTAAGTTACAGGCATGGAGATGAGCAAATGATAACCTTAGTAGAGAATATCCGAGAGGCTTTGGCTAATGAGCTAGATATGTATTTGGATATCAAAGTGGTCTTTCAAGACAAAGACGATATTGGCCCGGGCAACCGGGTCAGAGAAACCATCTCTATTGGACTTTGCGAGAGTGTAGTTATGATTCTGTTATACACGCCCAAATACTTCAGTCCAATGAAACTTTTTTGTTCAAGCGAGCTGGAAGGAATGTTGCGATTGGAAGATAAGCGGACAAAAAAATCGAGTTTTCCCAAGACTAGCATGGTTATTCCGATAATGCTACGGGGCAGTGTTTCTGACCTGCCCCACGACCTTCAAAATCGCAACCCTGTTGATTTTACTGGCCTTTCGATGGCCTCGCCCGATGTGATGCGAAATCCTGAAAATATGTTAAAAATCAGAGGTGTTGCTGAAAAAATCCATACCCTATTCCAAAAATTAGAAAGCACAGGTAAGTCGTTCTGTGAAGATTGTGCAGGGTTCCTAATCCTTGATGAGAACGACTCTAACGACCGTAAAAGGATAGAGGCTTTTGTTAAGCAATACAAAGGTCCTTCGTGGAAACCAGAATTCGTTATTTCTTGAAAAGATGAAATCATCTTCAACAACTAGAAAAGGGCAAGTAATTACCTTTTATTCCTACAAGGGTGGCACTGGACGTTCTATGGCTCTTGCAAATGCTGCTTGCCTTTTGACCCGTGACGGGCATAAGGTACTGATGATTGATTGGGATATGGAAGCCCCTGGTCTGCCTAAATATTTCCGCCCATTTCTCCCCAGTAAAAATCATAATCATGGGCTGATTGACTTTATCGAAATGGCTGATGCAGCGCTCCCCCCAATGGAATACGATGCTGAAGATGAGCTTGCTCTGAAAAAGGTTTTTGAAAAAACAGGTGACTATCTAACTCCTGTACTAAACAGTCCTGATGCCAAAGGCAAACTTTTCCTTTTGAAATCTGGAGATGAACATTCAGAAAACTACCCCAGCCAAATTAGCCATTTCGATTGGGAAAAATTCTTTTATAAAATCCGAGGGTTTTTCAAGCTCCTGGCCAGATACCTTGCCCAAGAGTTTGATTATGTCCTGATTGACTCACGCACAGGCCATACGGACACGGGTGGCATCTGCACTATGATGATGCCCGAAAAACTTGTTCTGGTTTTCACTCCCAATCAGCAGAGTTACGATGGTATTGCCAAGCTCGCCAGAAAGGCTACTGGCTACCGAAGACGTTCCGACGACTTGCGCCCGCTTATGATTTACCCATTGCCTTCTCGCATAGATTTAGGCGAAGAAGATTTGCGCCAAGCGTTTTTGGAAAAATACCGCGACGATTTTACGGCACTCCTTCAAGAGATATATGACGTTTCAGAGGTGAATTTCGACCGATATCTCAACAACATTCAGATACGGCACTCTTCCAAATTTGCCTATCAGGAACGGTTAGCCATACTCGAAGAAAAGATTTGGGACAAGGACTCTCTTTCGCAGGTATATCGCAATTTCACGGACTTATTAAAATCTAAGGAGATGTTCTGGCGGTTTCCGTTCAAGGCATCAGAGAATCCGAACGCGGTGAAAGTCTTTATCGCATATTCTAGGGCGGACAGGAATTTTAAAAATGAATTGGAACGCCATTTGGCGATACTAAAATCAACTCAGAAAATTTCCATCTGGTCGGATAGCGATATTCAAGCAGGAGAAATATGGGATAAAAGCATTCGAGAAAATTTAAATAATTCCGATTTAATCCTTCTACTTATAAGCCCAGACTTTTTTAACTCTGACTATATTCGAGAAATAGAAATCAATACAGCGTTTAAACGCATGAAGCAAGGCGAGTGCCGAATTTTACCAATCATTATCAGACCCGTTGCTTGGCAAGAAGATAAAGTTTTAAGCAAGATTCAAGTTTCACCAAAAGGAGGGAAACCCATCGAAACTTGGTCTAACAGGGATGCTGCATGGGCAGAAACGGTACAAGATATCCGTCGGATCGTAGACGAAATAGAAGCCCAAAAAAAGACCCGGCAGCATAAATCTAAAGTACCCGTCCCGGCGAAAGTTGCAACACGACTTTGAAGTTCATTCCTGCGTTACTCCACCACGTGCTTTTCCGCCGCCTGCAGCACCTCCTTGTCCGGGTTTCCGCCATGATGAACGAAAGCCACCACGCTGCAATGTTTTTCGTCCCACTCCGCCTTCAAAGGAATTTTGAAGGATTTGCGTACTACTATGCCCGAAACCAACTGCTCTAGGATCACGTCTCCTTCTGCTTTGGTCACCACATCACGCAGCACGTGGCGGTGCAGGTAGTTATAGTTGAATACGCCCTTGTCATTTTGCAAATCCACGATGCTGTCTTGTGTGATCAGGACGGTGAGGCGGTTTTCGCCCGTGAGTGTTTGATCTGGAAGAATATCCACATTGATGGTCAATTCGCGGGAAGCAGAATTAAATTCGTTGACTACAAATAAATCCAATCCGAAATCTTTGGCAAAATCCGTGCGTATAATGCCTTCCCAGCGCGTGAGCGGAGTGATAAATGTAGAGGTTTCGTTAGGCAGCAAGCGACGGTCTATAGATGAGGAGGGAAAGCCTTCCAATACCCCAATGTTGGCGGCCAGTGCTTGCGCGTCTGCCGAGCGAAAATCGTATAGATTGGCAGGATATGGCATCGAAAAATTGCCCGCCGCGTGAATGGAAACTACGATCAGTTCTCGACCCTCTGCATCAAAAGTACTTTGCAAGCTTGTGAGCGTTTTGGCGCCGTCGGGGCATTGCGAACAGGCCACACCCGTGGCTTCTTCTACCAATACGCGCCGCTTGCCCACACTCAGGTCGGGGATTTCAATTGCCCTTTCTTCGCAGGCGGAAACGAGGAAAAGCACGACTGCACTTAGCAAGAGAAATATATTTTTCATGACAAATGGATGGTTTACGAATTAGAAAGAGGAGTTCAGCGTAAGTTTTATTCCATTAAAAGCGGGCTCCAAACGGCAAATGCCACCCGCACAATTGATGCCTTCTACTTGTTTGACATAAGCCAGCGATATGCGGTTGGATTTCCGCGAATATACAACACCCAGCGACGGGAAGTGTGTGCCATCGTACTTAAGCTTCGCCTTCTTTTCGTCTGTATCGTATTTTTCTGGATTGCTGTGCTTAAGTTTGTACATATCCGAAACATAAAAAATCCAATGTGGGGCTAAACCAACTTCCACGAGGCCATTGACCCATGAGCCAAATTCCTCTTCTGTATGCAGGTATTGCGCTTCTACACGAATGGATTTGCGTGGAGAGAACTTGTACAAAAACTCCGCATACGGTGTGAGCGCATCTACATAGTCGTCTTTGCCCTGATAGACAAAGATATTATATTTCAAGATTTGCAAGCCGCCGATTATCTGCCACTTCCGTTTTTGTTTCCAAGTAAACTCCGGTGTTATTTCGCGGTAAAGCTCCGTGCCGTCCAAAAACTGGATTTCAGAAAAATTGATGCTTGCAGACAGTTTTTTATTGAATTTATAGCGCATATCCAATTGCAACGCTTGTTCGCCCAATTCCTGTGTGGCTGGGGCAAAACGTGCTGTAAGGCGATAAGTATTTTGCTTCGCCATTGGCGGCAAGAAATTGATAGGGCCTTGGATGCCAAGCGCGTATGGGTTTTGCCGGAACGAAAAATCCTTGGTCCTTTTGGCTTCCAACGTCACCCCAAAACCACTTTTTGAATAAGAAAGGCTGCTGTAAAAAGTATATCCTTTACGGTTGCTCAATTTGCCATTGATCGTGTCCAGCTGCCCATCAACGACTACTGTACGCAATGCAAAAAGGTCGCTAATTACATCGTTGGTCTTGCCTGCGACCTCTACATACCAAGTGAAGTCTCCCGCCGTGAGGGTATTGAAAATCGTAGCAGCATAGGTGTTGTATTGTGCGCCCGTACTGTCTACTGGAAGATAGCCGCCTATGGTATTGGCAATTTCCGAGGCCGTTTCCCTTGTGTAAGTGCGCCCCACAATACCGGCGCCCGGTGCGAAAGAAAAGTTTTTAGTGGAATCGGGTTTGACAAAACCCTCAATAACGCCTCCGCGGAGCACCGTGCCATACCGATCAAATTGCTGTTTTTGCCGCCCTGTAAATGCTCGAATTTTCCAGTTTTCGTTGAATTTGTAGCCTACCTGCGCTCCAAACAGGGCATTATCAATCATAAGCGCTCGCTCTTCGTATGCCCGGTAGATGATGCCCGCACCAATTTGGTCGTAGAGGTATCCGCCAGCGACATCGAATTTGTCAATCTGTTTGTGGATATACCATCGGCCAATGCCCACATCAGAATAAGAGTCCGTGGGGGTCAACAGGTTAGAGTTGTTGAACATGTCGAAACGCAAGCCAGCGTCCAACCCATTGTGCGAATAGTTGAGATTGAGCCAGGTTTCGGCACCAAACTTTTGATAGTCGTATTGCGGGATGCCCGCTGTGCCTAGTACTGAATCGGGCGCAAAGAAAAAATTGCCGTTGGCTTGAAGGCTTCCTGTAATGTGTGAATTGTTTTGGGCAAAGCCCGAAAAATATACGGTGGACAGGAGAAGTGCAAGGGTAAGTCTTTTCATACAAAAAGGAAGGATGTCGCGCAAAGGTAGTTTGCCTCGAAAATCCTTCCTTGTTTTAGCAGGGTAAAATGGTCGGATACGGACAAATTAGTAGCAAGTAGGTAGTAGTGCTCAAGTTCAGCGGTCCTTGTTTACTACTACTGCTTACCTCCAGTGCTACTCAATTCCAGCTCACATATTCAGGGATGTCTGCTATGATTTCAAATCGGTTGCCTTTATTGTACATTACCTGACTCCATAGATTGGAGGGCTTTGATTTGAAAAGGTAGTTGGCATGCATATGGGCGGTCACCCAAGACCCAATTTCCATTTCTTCTTCGAGCTGCCCGCCAGACCAGCCTGCGTAACCCACAAAGAATCGTATATTGTCTGGTTCTATTAAACCACTGGTAATCAAAAACTTGAGCTTGTCAAAATCGCCGCCCCACCATACGCCATCCGTAAGCTGGATGCTTTCTTCCAGCAAATCTCCCACATTGTGTACATAGTGCAGCGTATCGGTTTGCACAGGCCCGCCATAAAACACCTCCGATTCAAACGCTGGAAAGGTGTTGATGAGGTCGTTCACCTTCATATCTGTTTTTTTGTTCAGGATGAAGCCAACGCTCCCCTCTTCATGATGTTCGCAAAGTAATATTACAGCGCGGCGGAAATAAGGGTCGAGCATAAAAGGCTCTGCCACCAAGAGTTGCCCGCTTTTAATCATGGAATTGGTAGTCATCGCACACAAAGGATTAGTTTTGGACGAAAGTAAGTAAGAATGTTTTTTCGTCCAAATTTTTTTCACTGCGCAAAATTTATCTGGATGCCCCAACAATCTCAACGCCTGCTGAAGTGCCAATTCGGTCAGCACCAGCATCAATCAAAGCCTGCGCATCCACCAAGTTGCGGATCCCCCCGGCAGCTTTGATTTTAATACTCGCCGGCGCAAGTGCCCGAAGCATACGCACCATATCGGGAGTTGCTGGATGGCCATGAAAACCCGTGCCGGTTTTGAGCCACGCAACGCGAGAGGTGGCGGCGAGTTCGCAAACCCGGCTAATTTCTTCAGCCGTCAGCAACCCACATTCGAGTATAAGTTTAAGGGTACGGCCTCGCATATTGGTCGCGAGCGCAAGGGCTTCAATATCGTTTCCAACATGATTCCAATGCGCACTTTTGATGGCCGAAATATTGACCACTGCATCAATTTCGTCTGCTCCATCTTCTGTGGCGCGTTTGATTTCTTCGCTTTTGGAAGCAATACCAGAATAACCCATTGGGAATCCGATCACCGTCACGATTCGGGTTCGGGGATTAATCTCGTCCATGATTCGACGGGCTTCGCGAACAAAATAAGGAGGTATGCACACGCCCACAAAGCCATGCTTTTGGGCTTCTTCGCAAACTCGACGCACTTCGGTTAAGCTGGTGTCGGGCTTCAAGATGGTCTGTTCGATGAATGTGGCGATTTCTGACATGGTGGCTTTCACACTTACAGATTAAACGGACAAATGTAGTGTCTGTTTTAAAGACTTAGATTTGAGAATTTCATTCAAGGCACCTCCACTGCATTGAGCACACGTGTCACAATGTCTTCTGCTGTTAGTCCTTCCGCTTCGGCCTCATAAGTAAGTCCGATGCGATGCCGCAATGCATCCGCACAAACGTAGCGCACATCCTCTGGCACCACATAGCCCCTGCGGCGCAAAAAAGCAGTTGCACGAGATGCCTGCGCCAACGCGATGCTTGCCCTTGGCGAGCCGCCGTACTGAATAAGCGGCGCTAAGTTCTTTAATCCGAATTGGCTTGGTTGACGTGTGGCAAAAACGATGTCTAGGATGTATTGCTCTATTTTTTCGTCCATATAAATGCAATGCATCAGCTCCCGGGCTCGGAGTAAAGTGGTTGTATCCAGCACTTTGTGAACATGGGGCTGTTCGCCCGAAAGGTTGCGGCGCACAATGTCGCGCTCTTCTTCTTTTGATGGGTAGCCGATTTTTACTTTCAACAAGAAACGGTCTGCCTGAGCCTCCGGAAGCGGGTAGGTGCCTTCTTGCTCGATTGGATTTTGAGTCGCAAGCACGAGAAATGGATCGTCTAATGGAAAGGTTTCAGTCCCGATAGTGACCTGCCGCTCTTGCATAGCTTCAAGCAGGGCGCTCTGGACCTTTGCGGGTGCCCGGTTGATTTCGTCGGCAAGCACGAAATTGGAGAACACCGGCCCTTTTCTTACGGTAAATTCTGAACGAGATGGGTTGTAGATCATGGTACCCAGCACATCTGATGGAAGCAGATCCGGAGTGAACTGGATTCGGCTGAAGCGGGCGTCCACCGCTTGGGCCAATGTTTTGATGGCCAGCGTTTTGGCCAGCCCCGGCATCCCTTCGAGCAAGATGTGGCCCTTTGTCAAAAGTCCGATGAGCAGTTTTTCGAGCATTTGCTCCTGGCCAACGATGACTTTGGAGGTCTCGGCTTTTAGTTGTTCTACAAATCCGCTTTCGAGGTGGATTTGGTGATTGAGGGCTTGTAAATCGAAGTATTGCGCCATTATTGTTATGGGAGCGAGTAAGTTTTTCACGCAACGGCGCAACGTTTGCTATAATTGCGCCATTGTTGTTGTGGGTGCGGGTAAGTTTTTCACGCAACGACGCAACGACGCAACGTTTGTTATAATATCGTTGCGCCGTTGCGTCGTTGCGTGAAAAATCCCCTAAAAGAGAGGGCAAAAGTAGCAATGGTTGCCGAGCTCTGAAGGTTTCTGCTGTGAAGGTTTTACCCTTTTACTACTTTTGCTGGCCAAAATCAGCGGGTTAAAATTTATAAACAAACTGCGCTGTATCAAATTGACATTCTGAAGCAAATAATTCATTCATGAAAGCATACGTTTTCCCTGGTCAAGGTTCTCAGGCAGAGGGCATGGGCAAAGAACTCTACGAGAGCAATTCCCAAGCCAGTGAACTATATGAGCAGGCAAACGCTATACTTGGATGGCGCCTCAGCGATGTGATGTTCGGAGGGACAAAAGAGGACTTGACTCAGACCAACGTTACGCAACCAGCAGTATTTTTGGAAAGCATTGTGCGAGCGAAGGTGGCGGGCAAATCTTTTCAGCCTTCGGCAGCGGCAGGGCATTCGCTTGGAGAAATTACGGCGCTTTGCGCTGTCGGAGCCTTGTCTTTTGAGGACGCTCTTTTGCTCGTAGACAAACGGGCACTTGCCATGCAAAAGGCTTGCGAATTGGCAGATGGCACGATGGCAGCTGTCTTGGGCATGGAAGACGAAGCTGTGGAGAAAGTTTGTCAGAGCATTGAAAATGAAGTAGTTGTGGCGGCAAATTACAATTCTCCAGGCCAATTGGTCATTTCTGGCTCACGCAAAGGAATTGAAATAGCGGTGGAAAAACTGACTGCTCTGGGAGCCAAGCGTGTACTGGTGCTGCCTGTGGGTGGAGCATTCCACTCCCCATTGATGAAGCCCGCGCAGGACGAGTTGGAGCAGGCTATCAACGCCGCCAATTTTTCAAGACCCATTTGCCCCGTTTACCAAAACGTACACGCCAAGCCGGTGACCGACCCAGAAGAAATCCGCAAAAACCTGGTGGCACAACTTACTGCCCCAGTACGCTGGACAAAAACTATAGAAAACATGATTGCCGATGGCATCACCGAGTTTGTAGAAGTGGGGGCAAGCGCTGTATTGCGTGGAATGATTCGTAAAATCAGTAAAGACGTGGTTACCGATGGCCTTTGAATGAAGTGATGAAGCGATTTGAACCCACACATTCAATAACCGACCAATTCAGGATAAAAAATGTAGTATTTAGCCCATTTAGATGAAATCATTCTATCACTCTATCACTTCATAAATCATGTTTGATAACCTACTCGGAAATCTCCAAAAACAACAAGAAGAACTGCAACAAAAACTAGCGGAAACTTTTGTGGAAGCGGACGCTGGAGACGGTGCTGTAATGGTGAAAGCTGGTTGCGATTTGCATATTGAAAACATCAAGATTGATCCCACCAAATTGGATATGAACGATTTGGAGCAAGTGGAAGACTTGGTTTTGGTGGCCATAAACGAAGCTTTGGAAACAGCCAAGAAAAAAGCCGCGCTAGAAACCAACAAACTCCTGCAAGGTATGATGCCGCCCGGAATGGGTGACATGGGTGGTATGCTTGGACGGTAAAACGTCGCTTTTTGTCGCAAACGCCTTTTCTGTTCCCAAGTCTACACTTTCCAATCATTGGCGACGTTTCCCCCAGCAATCTCAACTATCTCAACCTTTCCAAAACTCGATTCTCGGATGCGATTCTTTTTCCTTCTCTCTTTGTTTTTCTTTTCTGCCGCCGCTGCTTCTGGCCAGTCGGATAAATTGGAGGCCTATTTCTCTTTTGACAACTGCAAAGGCATTGATGACAGCGGCAACGGCTCAAGCGGTGCGCTCAAAGGCGGTATCGGCTGCACCTGTGGCCTACGAGATTCCGCTATGTATTTTCTCGACAATAATGATGCGCTGAATCTCGTAGGGCCTTTCGCTGATGTATTTAGCACCAGCGACTTCACGGTCAGCTTTTATTTCCGACCGACTCCACAGAGCAGCCAACAAAATGCCTCACAACTCGTGATGGCCAAGCAAGATTCCTGCAATTTGAACAATGCTTTTTGGGTGCGCTACAATGACAAATTCGGGCGTATTAGTGCAGGCATTAGCGAAAATGATACTTTGCTCGCCACGGTCACATCTGAACTAGACCCAAATGCCTGTTGGCAATACATTACCCTTACGCGTAGCAACATGCTTTTCACACTCTATGTGAATGGAATATGGCGTGATGCGCGAACATCTGCTGCACGGATAGACCTCACCAATACTACCCCGCTCGTAATCGGCGATCCCGTTTGCCCGCTCGATTTGGAGCTAAAGGGTATTTTTGACGAATTGCGCTTTCACAGTAAAGCATTGAACGAAGACGAAATCAAAAAATACAACCTCCGCGCTGACCAAATCCTTACTCGTGACACCCTTATTTACCTTGGAAATTCTTTCCAACCATCTGTTTCACAAATCTGTGTAGGTCAATACATTTGGTCTCCCTTGACTGGGGTAGACAATCCTTCTGTGGCACAGCCGCTCATTACGCCCACCGAAACAACGACCTATAAAATCACGTTCACCTATGATGACGATTGTATCGCCCAAGATACCGTCCATGTAACAGTAGTTGACCCTGCCACGCTGGACTGTAATCAAGTTTTCATTCCCAATGCCTTCACGCCCACCGAAACACCCGGCATTAATGACAAATTTGGTATCAGCAACCCATTTGCTGTAGATGAATTTATTTCCTTCGAGATATTCGATCGCTGGGGGGGACGTGTGTTTGCTGCCAATACCGCACTTGAAACTTGGGATGGCACTACCAACGGCAAACCAGCCAACCCCGGAGTTTTCCTTTATCGTTTGCGCTACAAATGTGATGGTGTGGAAAAAGTAAAAGCGGGTAGCTTGACCTTGCTCCGGTGAGAAAACTTTAGCCCCGAAGCGAACTCAGCAATATAACAGGCACAAAAAGAAAGCCCAAGGCACGTTTGCCTTGGGCTTTTTCACTAAACCGTTTCTATTGTATGAAGCATTAGACTATTAGCCAAAGCTGTGCCAAAAATGAAAAATTTACAAACCGAGGGAAATTTTAACTAAACCTTCCTCAGGTCGAGGTTGTCACGAATGGCAGGAATTTTCACGAATAAAATCGAAAAATTGCCATTTCGTGAAAATTAGTGCCATTCTAGACGACAAATAGGCATAAAAAACCCTGTCAAATATTGCTACTCAACAGGGACAAAACAAAAAACAAACACTATGAACAAACACTAAGTAATACTCAGTTAAATTCTTGTTTCAGCAATTAGAACATACCTGGGATTTTCTCAAGGGGTCTAGGTGTGGGAACATTAAGGGAGAGCAAATGTAACCGAATTCCATCCTCTTGTCAAGCGTAAATTTTTATTTTTTGCTCATAAATGACTAATTTTAAAATAATCTATTGAATGCTCCCTCAAAAATACTCCGAGCAAATTTTGACCCAAAGCCAGAAAGCCGCCTCATCTTTGCCCGCTTTTTAGTCAAAACATCCCGTTTTTAGGCTGAACGGCAAGGTTCTAAAAACGACACCATGTCCAACATTTCTACTACATTCGTCTGGGTCACCCTGCTTTTTTCCACGGCTTGCGGTCAGACAGACGAAGAAGCCGCCCGCGCTGCGATCGCCAAACAAACCGAGGGCACCAAAACTGTTCCAGATGGTATGGCCGTTTTCCGTCAAAAATGTGTCTTATGCCACGGGTCCGATGGTACGCTTGGCATCAATGGCGCAAAAGACTTGAGGCAAAGCATACTCACGCTCGAAGAACGAATCAATATCATTACCAACGGCAAAAAACTCATGACGCCCTTCGGCACCATCCTCAGCCCTGAGGAAATTCAGGCTGTGGCAGAATATACCCAAACCTTCAAAAAATAAATTTTGATGCAGAAAGATGCCCTCGTTTTAGTCACTGGTGCTACAGGGTTCGTAGGCTCCTATTTAGTTCGTTTGCTGTTGAATAAAGGCTACCGAGTTCGTGCACTGCGGCGAAAATCGAGCAGCCTTACTTTGATCGAAGACGTGGCCGACAAAGTAGAATGGGCAGAGGCAGATGTAACGGATTTGGGTGCGCTGGAAGACGCTTTTGAGGGTGTGACCCATGTATGCCACTGCGCCGCAGTCGTTTCGTTTCACCCAAAAGACGGCGGCAAAATGTTGAAAATCAACGTGGAGGGAACTAAAAACATTGTTAACCTCTGTCTGGATTTTGGGGTTAAAAAATTGGTACATGTAAGTAGCATCGCAGCACTTGGGCGCGCTCCAAACCGTCCACATCTGGATGAATCCTGCAAATGGGTAGAAAGCAAGGCCAATAGCCGCTACGCCCTCAGCAAGTACGGTGCCGAAATGGAGGTGCAACGCGGCATTGCCGAAGGTCTTTCCGCCGCGATTGTCAACCCATCGGTGATTGTCGGGAGCCAGTACTGGGATAAGGGTATGGCGGGCTTTTTCAAAAAAATTGACGAGGGATTAAAGTTTTGCCCGAACGGAGGCTCAGGCTTTGTAGATATACGCGATGTAGTGCGCTTCATGGTGCTCCTTCTGGAAAGTGATGTTTCCGGCGAACGTTACATTTTGAACAGCGATAACCTCTCCCATAGAAAGTTTTTTGGCATGATTGCCAAAGAATTAGGCGTTCCTCCACCGCCCATCACCGTCGGGCCGTTTTTGGCCGAAGTGGCCTGGCGTGTCGAATGGTTGAAAGAAAAAATCCTCGGCACCACGCCACTCGCTACCAAGGAAAGCGCTCGCGCCAGCGTGACGAATTACACCTACGGGAATGAGAAATCGCGCGCGGTTTTTTGGTTTGAGTACTTGACGATGGAACAGACGGTAAGGGATACGGCGGCGCAGTATTTGGAGGCTAAGGGCGAGGGGTTTGGGGTGAAGTTTTTGGGGTGAAAATTGGCGGGCGCTCCTAAGGAACGGTGTCAAAACAACTTCCCAATTTGATGCCTTTCTTTTGCCGCCATCCATCCTATCTTTTTCGTTAAATAGCCCCACTATTCGCCTCAAAAGATAGTTGGCTAACGCCAAAATAATTGGCCTGAAATTGGAAAGTTGTTTTGACACCGTTCCTAAGCATTTTTGAATTTCAAACAAATTATCTTAAATTTGTTTGAAATTTGTCTTTAACCAATGAATACTGTCTATTTCCAAAACTTGCCTAAACATCTTTGCCGCCATCTCTCCGAAGCACGGATCAGCATCTCCGCTGCCGTATGCTGGTTTTCGAACAAAGACATTTTTGAGCGTCTGCTCGAACGCCTCCGATCAGGAGTCAGCATAGTTCTGTTACTGGAATACGATAGTCAGAATATCCGCGAGGGTGGCCTTGACTTTCAGCAGTTTATTCGTCTTGGTGGCCAACTCTGGGCCTGTCGTGATAGCGGGTTGATGCATCACAAATTTGCACTCCTGGACAATCGGCTGCTGCTCACGGGGTCTTTCAATTGGACGTATAATTCCAACGCCGAAAATCTGCTGGCAACGGAGGACGAGAGGACATTGGCAGCATTTCAGGAAGAATTTGACCGCCAAAAAGCCACAGCCCAACGCATTTTTCAGGTGCGCCGATGCGAGGCTAAGCTGTTTGCTGCATTCCCTTTGTTTGAAAAAACACTATTCCCGCTCGCTGACTTGCGCAAAAAAATAAGCCATGGTGCGAGTGTTTGGTTGTTCTATATTGGCAACGGGCCAAAACACTGCCCAGTCGTCTTTGCTGAAAACCTCCTTCCATTCGATGCCACCAAGCACCTCGCGGCCTTCTGGACGGCTTTCAGAATGTGGGACGAGGCAATATTCGACGAAGAAATAGAGCGATTAGAACCCTTAATTTCTCCCAGTTCACGAAGAATTTTGCGTCTCTGGGCGCGGCGAATGAAAATCGGCGATCTGGTTTTTGCGTGGAGAAAAAACAATGCTTGTGGTTCCAATGCACTCATTGCCATCGGCATCATTCAGTCGCACCCGCAGCCATTTTCAGGCGAAGGTTTTTCGTCTTTTCGGTCGGTGCAATGGTTGAAAATTATGGAGGAAATGCCTTATTTGCTGCCAGACAAAATCTCTGGGCAGGCAGTAGCGAAGTATAAAGGGTCGGCGCTGCGGGTGTTGCAGGAAGTTTTTGGTGGCTAGTTGGGCACAAATTTTCCAGACAGTACCAAAAAATTATACTTTTTGTTTTCCAGCCGTACACTTTTAGTTAGGTGAAAAGCGCCTCCCAGTTCTTTGAAAAGTTTGAGAAAATTAGTTTGGCGGTTTCCATCGCCTATGAAATGCACTTTTGAGACAATGTAATGGGGCGCATCAAGTCAATCCTATCCTTTCGTGCAAACTCCGGCGGATTCAAGTTTCAAATGCAACAGATTTTAGAGTTTTCCCATCGGCTGATATAGGCTAAAGAAAGGAGGACAACCGGGCTACTTTTGAGTCGCTAAACTTAAAAAAATGCCACGGTTATCCTCGTCTCAAAGCTATAAAATCGAAGCGTTAAACGCTCTCAAATATGGGGTCTTTGAGATTTCGGGCAAGACTGGAATACCGAAGTGTACGGTCAGCCGTGAGTTGTCTCGTCCCGAGGCCTCGGGACAAAAACGGGCGGTATGATGCTTCTCGGGCAGAAAAGATGAGTCAGGCACGTCGTAAGCGGGGCGCATATAAATTGAAAGGGCAATCTCTCCGCCGCAATCGACTTTGCGGTCAACCGATGTGCGGAGCACGAACTCCCATTTGAAGTTTTTACACGCCCGGCGGAGTTTGAGACCGTCGAACTCACCGTCGCCCAAAAACACTGCACGGCAACTGGGGGGTATTGTTTTTTTGACCACCGCCACCAAATCAAGGTGCATCTCCTCCGGGAAATGACCTTTTTCGCCCTTTTTTGTAAGCCACGCCAAGGGAATGGCATAACCCCGCCAAATCACGGAAAGCATCAAGGTCACACAATCGCCCGCTGTTTGGCTGCCGTCGATCACCAAAATAAACTCGCCTTTCTTGGAGAAGCCCAACAGCATTTTGGTGGCAAATGGCGCAAAAAAGGTCTCCCAGTCCGTCCATTTGCCCGAAAGCCACCGTTTTGTTTTTTTGACATGGCTCTCGCTTTGCTTGGCCGTCTCGCTCTTTTTGTCGCTCAACCCTTCCAAACTGCTGCTTTTTGTCTTCATGCAGGAACAAATCATGCCAGCAAGGACATTTAGGCGGCGAAGGTGGTTGCCGATCGGCTCGATGGCGCTCGCTTTTGTAAGCATCGAAAGCATATCTTTGTAAAGGCTTTTGCCCATAGGAGCTGAAGTTTTTGCGTCGAAAACACAAATTTACACCTCCTGTCTTTTTCTCAACTTATCAAAGAACTTTGTAATCTTTTTGCCCAACTAAAAGTGTACGGCTGGAAATTGACTTTTTACATTTACTGGCCGGTAACCAAAAAGCCGCATAGACGATTCAAGGTCTATGAATTACACTTTTGCGGGTTTTCAATTACGGTCAAAAAGTGGTGAAGCAGTAGCAATGGGCAGCGTCATGAACGCTGCCCACTGCTACTGCATCATGGTCTCGCCATAAAAAATAAGCCGCCACTGGCCATCTTCTTCTTTATAGAATTGCCGCTCGTAGCCAAATCCCACCATTGGGTACGACATACGTTCGATAACCATCACATCGCCCACCGTTTCAAAATCACGTTTGAGGGTACTCATGGTTGTGTCAGGCAAATGCATCAGATGCCAGATTTCGGGCGTCCATTCGGTGAGCTGACGTTTGGCCGTGGTATCCTGTGATATTCCTTTTTCGCCTTTGAGCGGCCATTCGATGTGCGCCATTTGGTAGCTGCTGTCGGTGTGGAATTTCTGGTAAAATTCAAGAAAGTCTTTTGGCAAATCACCCTCCGCTTTTGCCTGTTGGAGTGCCTGGGGCTTGTTTTTGCAATTTGAAAGAAGGAAAAGAATCAATAATAAGTGGAGTACTGTGCGCATGTGTTTTTTAACGATAAACTATGAACGATGCCCGCCTACGCCTAGGCTTCGGCGGGTAAAAACTATGGACACCCGTGCGGGGCGGGGCAAAATTACTTCGCCCTGAAACGTTTCTGGTCCAGATATATTTGCACCCGTGATCGCTCAAAGTGTTTATCGTTTTTATCCGCCGAAGCGTAGGCGGGCATAGTTCATAGTTAAAAATGAAAGGTCTTTATACCATAGTGCTCCTCGTGTTTTCCAACGTGTTTATGACGCTGGTCTAATGCCGGCCAATAAAATAGAGTATCATGAAAACGGAGAGCCTTTCACGAAGATGCCACGCGGCTTTTGCAACGGCTTATCCTATTGATTTACAATAGATTGAAAGTTTTTTATTCAACAAAAGGCATTACAATGCCTCAAAAATGTCTTTGCTTGCAAGGATATTTTTCCGAACTTTTGCCTTCAAAAGGCTAACTTATTTTAGCCGCTTATCCGTTTTGCTTATGAAAAATCACTTTACCCGCCAGCTCGCCCTCTTTGCCCTCGCACTTTTTTTCAGCACTAAAATTGCTGCGCAAAACATAGTCATCAGCTCACAAGTGACTCCATCATCTTGTTTTACTTGCAATGGCAGTATCGTGGTGACCGTGACTGGAGGGGTTCCACCATATAATTATGCACGGTCTAATGGAGCTACTACCCCTACGATAAACAACCTTTGCCCGGGTACTTATAAAGTTTTGGTAAGCGATGCTTCGGGGGTTGCCCAAGCGGGTTTGCCCATTATTGTGTCGCAGCTCACATCAACTTTTTCCCTCACCGCTTGCGCCACGGCTCCTTCTTGTTTTGGAGGATTTAACGGCTCAATTGATTTGAGCGTTTCTGGCGGAATGGGGGATACACCTATCTATGGTCAACTGCCTCTACTACACAGGACCAAAGCAATATTCCTGCAGGCACCTACACAACAACCGTGACAGATGCCAGTGGCTGCTCCCAAACGGTTTCCGTCACAGTTTCAGACCCGCCGCCTATTATCCCCACCACAATTGTTGCGAGCAATAATATTGATCTTTCTGTTAGCGGCGGAACAGCACCCTATGCTTATCAATGGTCTAACGGAAGCAATGCACAAGATCAATATGGGTTCGGAGCGGGAACATATTGCGTGACAATAACGGATGCTTCAGGCTGTGCTACTACTACTTGTGCAGTAATAGTTGGAGGAGGCAACCCCACAGTAAGCTTAAACAGTCAAGTGAAGAATACCGCTTGTGGAACGCAGTGTTCAGGTGCTATCTTTTTGAGTGCCAATGGAGGTATCGGAGGCTATAGTTATCTATGGGTAGGGCCCAATGGGTTAGTCTCTACCACTCAGAATTTATCCAACGTTTGCGCTGGCAGCTATTGTCTTACAGTAACGGATGCAAACGGCCACCCCGCCACTGCATGTTACACCGTCGGACAAGGACAATCACAAGACCTCAAAATTCAGTCCACTAACTCGGCCTTCTGCAATTTTGATCCTGGCAACACCTCTTCCGTTTGCGAGATGGTTTGTCCGCGCAGCACCGTCACTTATTTTGTAGACCCACCAGTGGCCTGCGGTGTACCGATGAATCTTTCCAGCGCAGCCTGGACGGTGAGCGGTGCAGAGCGTTTCAGTATCAATGGCCCCGAAGTGGTAGTGGTTTGGGGAGAGGCTGGGCCCGGCCTGGTCGAGTTTGGTTCTAACAACCCTGACTTATGCTTCGAAAGTTCGCATTGCGTCACGGTGGTGGAAGAGCCTGTTGCTCAGTTCATTACCGCCCCCCCCCAGCGCACAAAACGCCGTGATGCAACTTTGCAAGGGACAAACCGTACTGTTCAAAAACCAAAGTCTGAATGCCGAAATCAGGGGGAACTCGTTCGTTTGCCCAAACAGCGAAGAAGAATACACCATTGACCTTTTCGACGGAACCGAGTACAGCTGGACTTTACCCACGGGCGGAAGCATTCTGCGGGGACAAGGAACTAACAAGGTGGCCGTGGCTTGGACTAGCCAAGCTACTACGGCCACACATTGGCTCATTGTGGAATATAATAACTGCTACCTCGGTTGCGGGGGCGTGGATTCGATCCCTGTAAAAATCCTGGCGCCGTTTTACCTGGATGGTCCTGTAGAAATGTGTGAAAACTCGACCAAAAATTACCTGGCCAGAAACGCCTCGACCAACATTGGAGTAAGCTGCAATTGGTCCGTGTTTGGGCCTAATGGCACGCTGGTTTCGACATTCGCGGGCAACACCCTCAGTTTTACCCCTACTGCGGGTTCGAGCAATTATCGGCTTTTTACCGTGCCCACCAGCCCCGATCAAAGCTGTTCGCCCAGTGCGGAATTGAAAGTCAACGTAGTCGCCCGTCCACCCAATCCCGTAGCGATTTCAGGCCCAACCATTGTCTGTCCTGGTTCGCCGCTTCAATACGCGGTGCCCGGAAATCCGCCCTATGAAATCGAGTGGAAAACTGGCAACGGAACACCCACCACGCAAACAGGAAACCCTGTGAATGTGACCTGGAACTCCAACCCAACGCATTGGATCAGCGCAGCGCAAATCTCCCTCGATGGCCTTGGCTGTAAGTCGGACACTTCGAAATTGAATATTCAAAACGCCGCCGCCATCAGCATTAGCGGGCCACCGAGCGTTTGTGAGGGAGCACTGGGTTTTTACCAGGCTGACATTTATCAGGGCTTTGATTATCAATGGGAAATATTGCCAGCGATTGCGGGAAGTATCAAGCAGGGACAAGGGAAAAACAGCGTCGAAATATTCTGGCAAACGCCCGGGGCGCACCAACTCCGCGTGACTACCTGCGGCCTTACGACCAATTTCAACGTCAGCGTATGGGCCAATCCCAACCCAATGCCTGCTTTTCCCGAAGGACTTTGTCCGGGCGATTCTGGTCTTATAACAGCCGGAGCTTCATACATTACCTACGCTTGGGCAAACGCTAACGGAGCGCCGCTTGGCAATGGCACCAATATCAGCATCCCGGCGGGTGCCTACACACTCGAGGTCGCCGATTTGCACGGCTGCCGTGGAACGAGCGAGTTTTCGATCAACACGCTTGCAAAGCCAAATGTCAGTGTGACAACCGCCGACCCTGCTGGATTTTGCAACAACTCGATTTTTGTTTCGCTAACCGCCCTTGTGCCAGATGCTGCAAATTTCGATTACCAATGGCTTCACGATGGCTCGCCCGTTGGAGGCAATTCCGTTGTTTACAGCACTAACCAGTATGGATTTTATACCTTAGTTGCCACCAACGAGAACGGCTGTACGGCCAGTGCTCCACCGGTTCGATTATTCAGTTTTTGCCCCGCATCAGGTGGGGGAGGAGGACATTGCCCCAATCCTGGCCACGCAAACCCGTATTGCCCCCCGGGAGTCGTGCAGGCTGTGCCCGACTTAACGCCGCGCTGCGATTCTTTTGCCATGGTTTTGAACGACTATTCGGGACTTTATGTGCCGGGCAGTGCGGTGTGGTGGACGGGGATTTCAGGCCAACCAGGGCTTGAATTTGCCACGGGCGACAGTGTCCGTTTTGTCTATCCCAATGCTGGCAAATACATTATCTCTGTGCGGGTTTTATTGTCTGACAGTACTGTCTGCGAAGCCCTGGATTCCCTTGATGTTGAGGCTGTTGCGCAATTTTCTCAAAGAATGGCTTGTCCGGGAGATTCTACGTTTTTCACAGATGAGAGCACTCGCTTGCCAGAGGCGAGTTTTTCTAGCTGGGAATGGGATTTTGGCATTGCCGGCAATTCCGATCTGAGCAACCTTCCCTCCCCTGGCTTTGCCTATTCCAGCGCGGGCAATTACACTGCCACGCTAACTGTTACCACCGCTACGGGCTGCACTTCCACGTATTCCGAGCAAGTTTTTGTGCCAAACCTGCCCGCTCCAGCCTTCACGCCGCCGCTCGCAAATTGTGTAGGAAATGCTGCGGAATTCACACTTGCAAGCAATGTTGGCATCATCGAAACCGCTTGGGATTTTGGCGATCCTGTATCAGGCATATTGAACCAAAGCGAAGCCAACCCTGCCTACCACAATTTTTCCCCTGCGGGCAATTACCCTGTAACTGCCACGGCTACAAACAGTTATGGCTGTACGGCTTCCATTACCCAATCGGTAAACATCACGGCGAATCCGTTTTCTGGAACGATTTTTCCGCCAACTTCCACCATTTGTCAAGGAAGCAGCCTCACCCTAAGCGCACCACTTGGCCCTGCCGCCATGTATGTCTGGAACGATGGAACCAACCAGCCAACGCTCATCGCCACCGAAGAAGGGGTGTACGACGTGACATTGACCAATGCCAACGGTTGTTCTTACTCCCCTCCTGCCAAAACTGTGGATGTGAACCCTGCGCCCATCGGGACGATCAAGTTTTTGGAAGTCAATGAGTTGGGCCAGGTCGTTGGTGTTCAATACCCTGAAGCCGCCGTGTGCGCCGGCGATGACGTAACCCTTCAAATTCAAGACAACGGCAATTATACCTTCTCTTGGAGTGGGGGCAATGGTACCGATGGCGTGCTGATATTTTCGGAGGATCGAAACAACTTGCTGAGCGTGGGTACCCATACATTCACCGTGACCGTGACGAATCCGACCACGGGTTGCACCACGGTGCTTGCTCCATTTACCGTGACGGTGAATCCCGTTCCAGCCAATTTTAGCCTGTCTACAAACAACGTGTGCGCCGGGACGCCTTCCACCATCACTTACACTGGCCCACAACCTCCTGAATGGCAAATATTCTGGAACACCGGGGACGGTGGGCCGAGTTTGCAAACCGAAGAAGCCGGGCTGTACTTTGTGCGGGTGGTGAACGAATTTGGTTGCTCAGCGCAGAGCAATACAGTTGTGATTTTTCCCGGCCCAAACATTGCTGCGCTACCTTCAGGTTGCCACGAACGATGTAATCCCGATACGCTTTGTCTGCCGCCTTTGCCCGAAATTGTCAGTTGGCAATGGTTTTTTGGAGGCCAAGCGATACTCGGTGCAACGAGCAACCAATTTGTCGCCACTGAGAGTGGGACTTACTGGGCGGAATTGGTGGATTTGAATGGCTGTGAAGCCCAAAGTGCCGCGCTTACTCTAGAACTTTATGATGGATTTGGTAACATTCTGGGCCAAGTCTGGTCGGACGTAAATGACAATGGAATTATTGATGCGGCAGACACCCTCGTGTCGGGAATCCCGGTCCAACTGCTTCAAAACGGCACATTCATTGCCGCAAACCAAACGGATCAAAATGGTGATTTTGATTGGCAAAATGTGCTTTCTACCAACTATACGGTGCAGATTGACAGCCAATTGCTCAGCCCACTCTGGGAAATTGTCATCTTTTCTGATTCGGTGGGTCTCACTGGTTGTGGCGGCAAAGTCTTCGCCCATCTCTTGGTAGATTCGTACACCTGTCCGCCCATTTCCGCTTCAGTTGAACTGACTGCTTGCCCTGGCCAAGCGGCCTTGTTCAACGGAACGCCTGTTCTTGCCGGACAGGCGCAGGATTTTACATTTCAGAATTTACTGGGTTGCGATTCGGTGGTGACTGTGACGGTTTCGGCCTTCCCGACATCAAGTTCCGCGTTGAACGCGAGCGTTTGCCCCGGTAGTTTTTACAATTATAGCGGCGTGGATTTGAGCGTGGGTCAATCGCAGGATTTCACCCTGACCAATGCGACTACAGGCTGCGATTCGACCATTACCATTTCGGTGACCGCCTGGCCGGATTTGGATTTTGAGGTGCAGGCAGAGATTTCCTGCCCAAATTCGTCGACAGGCACACTCGTGGTTTCTGTCACATCGGGCGGTAGCCTGCCCACGGGTTTTTCTTTGAATAATGTTGATTTCCAAACCACTGCTGTTTTTGAAACCCTCGCGGCTGGCAGTCAAACCGTATTTGTGCGCGACGAAAACGGCTGTGTTTTTGAAAAAGAAATAGTAGTTCCCGCCTCTCCAGGCCTGGAAATTGTATTGCCAAGTGCCTTGGTTATTCCCTGCGACAGCGTTCAAATCACGATTGCCCCGACTATTAGCGGAGACACTTCTGGACTACAATTGCTTTGGTGGAATGGAGCGCAAACACCGTCCATAACCGTAAGCGAGGGCGGGCCTGTTTGGCTCGAAGCGAAAAATCATTGCGAAACAGTGCGTGGGGAAAGCGAGGTGGCCTGGGCCGATTCTGATGGCGACCCGGTTTTGGTGTACACTCCGAACACTTTTGCTCCAGAGGCTGAATTAAGCGAAAATAATATGTTCAGACCGTTTTTTGGGCAAAACATGACGCTTCTCAGCTACCGTTTAGAGGTGTATGACCGTTGGGGAAATTTCGTGTTCGATACTGAAACGCCTGAAAATGGTTGGATCGGAAAGATCGGCCAAAAAGCCGCAGCCACGGAAGTGTTCGTGTGGCAGATGTGGGCGCGTGTGGCTTTTTGCGGGCGCGAGATCGAGATGTACAAAAAGGGGGATGTGACAGTGGTGCGGTAAGGTTTTGCCAGCATTGGCACATTGGCAAAAGTGTGGCGTTCTTCTGCAATCAAAGTACAATTTTTGCATAAATTCACAATTGTAGAATCAACGCAACGCCATGAAAAACACTCTTGCAATTTCATTTTTCTTGCTTTCCGCATTAAGCCTTAGCAGTCAAATTATTGATGGAGGAAATCAACATACTATTGTTCTTGCAAAAGACGGAATTGTATGGACAATGGGGTCCAATGAATATGGAGAATTAGGGGATAGTACTTTTGAAAAAAGGATATACCCTGCGAAAGTCAAAGGCTTGCCTAAAATCAACTTTATTTCAAGGGGTTATAAACATTCAATGGCCGTTGATGAAAACAAGCACGTGTGGACTTGGGGTTGGAACAACTATGGCCAACTAGGGGCAGAGCTCCCTATTGACTATAATTATCCTCAGCAAGTAGATGGAATTCAAGATGTTATAGCAGTGGAGGGGGGACATTGGCATTCTTTGGTGTTGAAAGAAAATGGCGAGGTGTGGAGCTGGGGCGATAATCCCTATGGACAACTTGGTACAGGGGATTTTGAAGACCGGCTTCTTCCAATACAGGTCAAAGGCTTACCCAAAATCAAAAAAATTGCTTGTGGAAGTTGGCATACGCTGGCTTTGGATGAATCTGGCAAAGTCTGGACCTGGGGTAGAAATGAAAACGGTATGCTAGGGAACGGAAAAGAAGAAAATAGCCCTGTTCCAATAATTGTTGGCCTGGAAGAAATTGAGGATATCGGAGGCGGTTGCTTTCAATCTGTCGCCACAGATAAAAATGGGTGTATATGGGTATGGGGAGAAAATTGGAACGGGCAATTGGGGATTGGGAATTACAATAGAATTCACGCCCCAGTAAAGTCATTGATTACGCTTGACGAAGGCATTGTCATGAGCAAAAACCAAATTCATAATTTCCATCCAGAGGCAAGATTGGCCCTTTTCGGGCTACCTAATCCTGGTAAATCTACCCTAAAGACACCAAATCCTGAATGCTACACCCAAACGGCAATTATGCCCTCCGAAAAAGAGGGAGCTTCCGCTGTAAACGCGCAATCCGTTGTTGTGCACGAACAAGCACAGGCTTCATTCAAATCTAGGGGATCGTTATTTGTTGAGCATAATGAAAAATTCCTGCTCAGTTTTATCATAAATCTATTGCTCGTTGGGTACATAATAAAGAGAAGAAGAAATAGTAAACACGTTTCTACAAACACACAAATGGCCATAGCCACCAATCCCGGCCGCGACAATTAGCCAGTAGCCTTCAAACCAATTATTGCCAGCATGTGTGTTGACCCGTCCTACGGCTTTAAGCCATAGGACGGGTATCTTTGCTTACCTTTGCACACTTTTTTAGCAGAAAATGTTTCCAAAATACGACGTGATTGTAGTAGGTGCGGGCCACGCGGGCTGTGAGGCTGCCGTTGCTGCTGCCAATCTGGGCTGTAAAGTCCTCTTGGCCACCATGAATATGCAAACCATCGGGCAGATGAGTTGCAACCCTGCCATGGGAGGCGTTGCCAAAGGTCAGATTGTGCGCGAAGTAGACGCTTTGTGTGGCTATTCGGGTATCATTACCGACCATACCGCAGTGCAATTTCGGATGCTAAACCGCTCCAAAGGCCCAGCCATGTGGAGTCCCAGAGCGCAAAGCGATCGTATGCAATTTGCCGCAAAATGGCGACAAATGCTTGAATCCCACCCCAATATTGACTTCTGGCAAGAGATGGTGGGCGGTCTTTTAGTGAAAGACGGACGTGTGCGCGGTGTTCGTACCAGCATGGGCCTAGAGATTGAAAGTGAGACGGTTGTGCTCACCAATGGTACTTTTCTGAACGGCATCATCCATATTGGTGAAAAGCAATTTGGCGGAGGTCGGGCAGGCGAAAGTGCAGCACGTGGCATTACCGAACAACTGGTGCAGCTGGGTTTCGAGGCTGGCCGCATGAAGACGGGCACGCCCCCGCGTATTGACGGGCGCAGTCTCGATTATTCCAAAATGGAAATCCAGGATGGTGACAACCCGCCGGGCAAATTTTCCTACACCGATACTCCTGCACTCGAAAACCAACTTTGCTGCTGGAGCACTTACACGAATCAAAAAGTACATGATACGCTGCGCACGGGTTTTGACAAATCTCCGATGTTCAACGGGCGCATCCAGGGTGTTGGCCCTCGGTACTGCCCCAGCATCGAGGACAAGATTGACCGTTTCGGCGATAAGGACCGGCACCAACTTTTTGTGGAACCGGAAGGCCGCGACACCGTGGAGATTTACATTAATGGTTTTTCGAGTTCCCTGCCCGAAGATGTTCAGTATAAAGCACTTAGGTTGGTTCCTGGTTTGGAAAATGCCAAGATGTTCCGCCCAGGATATGCCATCGAATACGATTATTTCCCGCCTACCCAATTGCAGACCACCTTGGAAACCAACCTGATAAAAAACCTCTTTTTTGCAGGACAAATCAACGGAACAACGGGCTACGAGGAGGCTGCCTGTCAGGGTTTGATGGCTGGGCTAAACGCCGCTTTAGCCGCCAAAAACGAAGCCCCGATTGTATTGAAACGCTCCGAAGCCTACATTGGAGTCTTGATTGACGATCTCGTGAATAAAGGCACAGAGGAGCCTTATCGAATGTTCACCAGCCGCGCGGAGTATCGTATCCTGCTTCGACAAGACAACGCCGACCTGCGGCTAACGCCTATTGCCCAGCGCTTGGGCTTGCAGGGCGCCGAAGGCCGCATGGAGCGCGTTCACAAAAAAAACCGTGCCGTGGCAGAGATTGACGCCTTCCTCCGAAATTCATCGGTGAATCCCGATGCATTGAATGGCTACCTGCAAAGCGTTGATTCAGCGCTGATTGGCCAAAAGACGAAGCTACACAACATCCTACTCCGCCCCCAGGTGGATATCCCCGGCATGGCCAAAGTATTGCCTGAACTCGCTCGGTTCCTCGCACCCTATGATCTGGAATTCGTGGAAATGGCCGAAATAAACATCAAATACGACGGCTACATCAAAAAAGAAGAAGAAATGGTGTCGCGTATGGCAAGGCTTGAGGACCTGCAATTAAATGCTGATTTTGACTACACCCGTATTAATGGTCTGAGCATCGAGGCCCGGCAAAAACTAGCGCACACGCGCCCACGCACGATTGGGCAGGCGAGCCGCATATCAGGGGTGAATCCAGCGGATGTTAGTGTGTTGCTTGTACATTTGGGGCGGTGAGGCAAGATCAAAAGGCACCTTTGTATGCAAAAGAAAAGCGAGCTACACGGGGCAAACCGCATAACTCGCTGAAAATCAATGTGATCTCGATGGGATTCGAACCCATGACTCCTTGATTAAAAGTCAAGTGCTCTACCGACTGAGCTACGAGATCTAAGAATTTGTTTGGTAGCGTATGGAACACGGATAACGCGGATGAGACACAGATATATTAATAAAAACTAGGGAAAATCCGTGTCTCATCCGCGTCATCCGTGTTCCATAAAAGATACTTTTTCAAAAACGGCTGCAAAGATAAGTCCGTACTCAGCGAAAAAACAAACCTCCCTTAAAATTTTTACCAACGATAATTTGGATTTCAGCCTTGTAGTAGGGGGCTTTACCAAAAATCATACGGTTTCCCTATCATTTCACTTTCAGCAACACAGCTTCAGCCGCTTCCCGACCGCTTTGAGCAGCCCCGTTCATAAAGCCGGCAAAATCGCCGCCGCAATGCTCTCCGGCAAAAAACACATTGCCGAGCGGCATCTGTTCCGCGCCACCGATACTGGTGTACTGGCCAACCGTTGGACAAACATAGGAACCCAAGGCATGGGGATAGGTCGGCCAGTCCATACGTGCCGTTTTACCGTTGTACGCAGCGGTTACGCCTGGGAAAATCTGTTCCCATAATTTCAGGTATTTGTCTTTTTGCTGTTCCTGGGTACCATGCCCCACGTTGGTGCCGCGCCTGCCTCCAAAGAGGATGGAAAGCCCGGCGGCCTGGTCGTCAGGGGTCTGGAGCTGGGCATTGTCCCAGCCATTCGGAATTCCGTTATCCGAATAAACTAGACCGGAATATCCCTTATCTCTCCAGATGTGATTTTTCATGCCGAGCATAAGTTTGGCATTGATTCCGTACCCTAATTCGTTGATGCACTTTCGTTTAACTTGGGGCATATCCAGTTTTATCTCCAACTTGCGCAGTATGGAGAACGGAATTGCAAGTATAACGAAATCGGCCACAACAGACTCTGACAACCCCGAAAAATGTAGCGAGTAGGCACTGCCTTTAGATCGGATGGCCTCCAAAGCAAGCCCCATTTCAAGGTGGTTGGAATGCCGCTCAGCAAGCGCGTTAGTGATTCCCTGGTTGCCGTTGCGTACTTTGTATCGCTCGTCGCTCTCGCCAAAAACTTCCCACTGGCCATTGGGTGTTTCCGTGGAGATAAGCAACAACAAGTTTAGGCTAGATTGAACCTCGGGCGAAAGACCATACTCGGATTCGTAGGCTACTTCGATGAGTCGTTTGACCCAGCCCGATGCTCCGATTTGCTCCAAATATTGCGAGAGTGGGAGGCGGTCAAATTTTTTTACTGCTCTGTTGGTAGCCTTGTAAGAAATCTCATCATCCAGCTTGTCAATATCTGCCTGTATGCGTGGGGCAAAACCTCGAAATTCCTCCACCACTTGTGCCAAAGAGTAATGTTGTCCGTTGAAAAAAAAGGCTTCTTTGATGAGCCTTGCCTCGGAAGCCTGGGCAAAATCCATAAGTTCCAGACCAAACTCTTCTGCCAAACGCCACATGTCGGCATGGTTGGTGTCTATAAATTCGCCCCCAAATTCCGTCCAAGTGTTGGGGCCCATCGCATCCGTAACACTGAAAATCCGTCCTCCGGTGCGGTTGGACGACTCATAAATGGTGGCATCCAGCCCGTTCTTTTTTAAGGTGTGCAGGGCATTCAAGCCTGCAATGCCGCCACCCACGATGGCTATACGCGGTGCAAGTGCGCGACAAAAAAAGTTGCTTCCATTTGGTAAAATTAGTTTTGGGACGAGGCTTCCCACTATTGCTGTTTTACCCATTGTCTCCAAAAAACGGCGGCGCGAACGTCTATATTCATCGTTGCGCTGCACGATATCTTCGGCAGAAGTTTGGCGGCGTTCGGCAGCAAGTGCCATTGAGAATGCCTTGCGGATCGTGTTGAAAAGCGGCGTTTTAGATTGTTTTTTCACGATGTAGCGTTTTGCCGCCAATTGCACAAATTAACACTAATGGATACCTGAGAAGGACTGCATTCGTGTTAATTTGTGCAATTGGTGGTCAGTTATATTTTAAAACAAGGTTGTCAATAAGCCGCACTTCTCCACCGAAAGCGGCCGTACATGCCACCACGAAATCGCTTTCGCTGCGCTGGCTGATATTGAGCAGGCTTGCGCCATCTACAATCTCGAAATACTCAGGGCGGAGACCTGCAGCAGCAAGTTTTTGCAGGGCTTCGGTTTGAATCTCAGCAGCGTGGCGGTTTTTGTCCAATTCTGATTTTGCCCACTGCAGGGTTTGGTGAATGGCCGGGGCAGCGGCGCGCATTTCAGGGCTGAGCCGCACATTCCGGCTGCTCATGGCCAGGCCATCGGGTTCTCTTACCGTGGGGCACATGACAAGTTCGACGGGCAAAACAAGTTGGTGGATCATCTCGCGCACAACGCTGAATTGTTGAAAATCCTTTTGCCCCATGTATAGCCGTTGTGGGCGCACAATGTCGAGCAAGCGGTTTACCACGGTAGCCATACCCTCAAAATGACCGGGGCGAAATTTTCCCTCCATCACTTTGTCCAACTGTTTGAAATCCAAATCAATGCTCAGGTTTTCCCCTGGTGGGTACACCTCTACTACTGATGGAATGAAAAGCGCGTCGCACTGGGCTGAAAGAAGCAACGCAGTGTCTTTTTCAACAGTACGGGGGTATTTTTCGAGGTCGCGAGGGTCGTTGAATTGTGTGGGGTTCACAAATATACTGGCCACGGCGAGGCATCCTTCCCGCTTTGCCATGCGAACAAGTTCGAGGTGTCCATCGTGAAGTGCACCCATAGTGGGCGCAAAACCAACTGGGTTGGTCTGGCGCTCAATCCATTGGCGCAGTTCGGCTACTTTTTTGAAAATGAGCATTGGGTGTCGGTGAGTTTTCGTGGGCAAATGTAGCCGTGTCGCACATTCTATCGAATATTGCCGTCAAAAAACTGGAGGGTTTCGGAAGGGTTTTACAGGAAAAGCGAAAGTGAACCCTAATCTTCGCAATTTTGTCCGCTCAAATCTCTCCATCCTATGCGCTCTTCTTCTTTTCTCGCCATCGTTATTGCTTTTCTAATCGGGGGCTGGCTGAGTTGGCGTTATTTTTCGACTGGCTCAAAACCTATTGAAGATTCCACAGTCCTGCTCGAAAAAATCCAGGCCGTTGCCAAGCTCAGTACTGTGGAAGGGACGTTTTCAGAAATCTACAACTACTCTGAGTATCAAGGGTATTTCTCGTTTTTCTGGGACAAAAAAGTACTGGTGCGGGTGCGGGCTACTGTCTCGGCGGGCTACAATCTGGAACGCTTGAATATCGAGGCTGATCCGATCACAAAAACCATCCGAATGAGCGGTTTGCCCAAGCCTGAAATCCTGAGTATTGACCATACGTTGGATTATTACGATATAACCGAAGGGCTGTTCGCCTCCTTTTCTCCCGAAGACTATACGCGGATCAACCAACGCGCCAAAGACCTCATCCGCGACAATGCCTTGAAAAGCAGACTCTTGACAGAAGCCGATGAACAAGGTGCAAAAATGCTCGATCTTGTCCGCTTCATGGTGGAAGGTGCCGGTTGGAAACTTCAAATCGGCGGAGCGGAAGAAGAAATAAAAGAATTGCGTGAATGAGCTTCCGAGGATTAGTACAGCCTTTTTAAATCACGGAACCACGAAGTTTGTCTACTTTTGAACCCGTTTTTTCACCTTTTCTCAAGCATCCAATTTGATTTATACCATGAAAAAATCGCTCTTTTCCCTCCTTTTTCTCTTACCGTGCGGCATTGCTTTGAACGCCCAAAAAATAGAAAGCTCCGCGCCCGCAGCTGTCACAAACGACCAAGAGGTTCGCAAAGCTACAGAAGCCCTTACGGCAAAGTACAGCCTCAACGCTGACCAGGCAAAGCAAATGTACAATATCCAGGTGCGCAAATCTAAAAATATGGCACAGATCGCGGCTTTCCAAAGCTCCGACCCTTCGCTTTACCGAGCAAAAGTGCAAAACGTTCAAAAAGGCACGCTCGCCAGCATCCGCCGCATCCTTAACACCAAAGCACAAGTAGATATTTACCAAAAAACACAGGGTGATCTACGAGTGCTTCGTAACAAAAAACAAAAAGAAATGGCCACAAAAAAGGCTTCTAAAGAAGAAATCGAAACCGCTTTGCTGGGTATTTACACAGAGTAAGCAGATTGCCAGCCCCGTTATTTTCAAACGCTAATAGAATTTTTACCCCGTCATGCTCATTTTCGCTGTGCGCCTCATTCTTGAAGAAAACGGAAAGCTGCTCTTCCTTCGACAAACCAAGCGTAACGGCGGGCGGTATACGCTGATCGGCGGGAACGTGGAGGAGCACGAATTTGCCAGAGAGGCCCTTGCCAGGGAGGCCAAGGAAGAGGCCTCTATCCATGTGGAGCCGGAAGACCTTAAACTCGTTCACACCCTTCACCGCCATAAACTCCAAAAGAACGAAACGCTTTTGGTGCTCTATTTCAAAGCCTCTCGCTTCTCTGGCGAACCAGAATCCTTGGAAACAAAAAAATTCAAAGACGTTGCCTGGTTCTCGCCCAACGAACTGCCCGAGGAAGTATCGATGCCCACACGCCATGTGCTTCAATGTATCAATAACGCTGAGATTTACTCTGAATTCCCGGCCAGGAGCAAGGTTGTGGCCTTTTGGGAAGAGTTCGGTAGAAATTGGGGCGGTTTTTATACCGTTTGAAACTTGGCCCAATCGTTAAAAAAGACAGAAAGCCGACATTTTTACCCAAAACTGACCTCCAACTGGAGTTTCTGGTTATTTTTGTGTGTCATTTTTTTAATCCGCGTAATCCAGAAGCAACAGACGCTGATGTACCGATTACATCACAACAACCGATTATCCCATGAGCAGGTTTGTACCGCTACGCTTGGCGCATTGCGCGCCTGTTTTGCCCCCATTGTGGGCATTTCTCTCCTCCGTTAAATTTTTGCTGCGTAACCCTTTCTTAAAGCGTTCTATCCCGTCGCAGGGTTTTGTGCTGCCTGTTTGAGTACCTGTTGCTGACACAACACGGTGCAAATCATTGTTTTAACAAAAAAATTTATTCTAACGGAAGCCACCCCAGAAATCCCATTCAACCGGTTCAGATGTCTTATGCTTCATAGGCGAGAACCCCGGTCTTGAAAAGTCAGGGCCGGGTTTTTTTTGCCGGGTGGAGAACTGCTCTGTAATTCAAAACGAGCACCGCAAACCAAACCTATACCCAACAGGAAAGAAAAAAGGCTAACATTCTGATGATCAGAGTATTAGCCTAAATTTTTGCGGACTGGACGGGACTCGAACCCGTCCCGAGCACTCGGGACCCTGACAGGGCGGCATTCTAACCGATTTAGCCGCCCGAATCTGCCAGTGATTGGTAGAAGACCCTGTTACGCTGCTTTTTTAGAAAAATTTCTCGCTTAAGGGCTTCGCTTTTTGTATCAAAAAACTCGCTATACATCAACTTCCACGGCCTTTTTACCTTTGTATAGCGGCTCAATCCTTCATTGTGCTCTGACAAGCGGCGTTCCAAATCCGTTGTATAACCAATATAAAAAGATTGGTCTTGCTGACTTTGAAGCAGGTAAACGAAAAACATAGAAGACAAAAAAGGCCTCCCATATGGGAAGCCTTTTGCGGACTGGACGGGACTCGAACCCGCGACCTCCGCCGTGACAGGGCGGCATTCTAACCAACTGAACTACCAATCCATTGCTTCTTTTCAAAAGCGGGTGCAAAGATAGTTTCTCTCTGGCCGGAGCAGCAAACTTTTCTGAAAAAATTTTGCAAGAACATGGAGGAATGGAGTCATCGAAAAAAACAACGGCTCGAAGCGTATCTTTGCCGCGCCCATTTCAAAGACCGTTCAAACATCTACTCTCGCTATGGCAATGACTTTCATGGATTTTGAAAAGCCGTTAGAAGCGCTTTACGAACAGTTGGAGAAACTGAAAGAAGTAGGCGAAAAGGGCGAACTCGATGTGAGCGCCATGACGCGTGAGTTGGAAAGCAAGATCCAAAGCAAGCGCGAAGAAATATATTATAATCTAACGGGTTGGCAGAAAGTGCAGCTCTCGCGTCATCCAGAACGCCCTTATACCCTGTACTACCTGACAACGATTTGCCAAAAGTTTGTCGAACTGCACGGAGATCGTTGTGCCGGGGACGACCACGCAATTGTGGGCGGCCTCGCCGATTTGGACGGCCAAACCGTGGTGGTGATCGGTCATCAAAAAGGCGTGAACACCAAGATGCGTCAGTACCGAAATTTTGGGATGGCCAACCCTGAGGGTTATCGCAAAGCACTACGGCTGATGAAGATGGCAGAACGGTTTAACTTCCCCGTTGTGACCCTCATTGATACCCCTGGGGCATTTCCTGGAATTGAAGCCGAGCAACGAGGTCAAGCAGAAGCCATTGCTCGCAACCTTTTTGAGATGGCCCAATTGCGGGTACCGATCTTGTGCTATGTCATCGGCGAAGGCGCATCAGGCGGTGCGCTAGGCATTGGGTTAGGTGATAGGGTGTTCATGCTTGAATACACCTGGTACTCGGTTATTTCACCAGAGTCCTGCTCCTCTATCCTCTGGCATTCCTGGGATTTCAAAGAACAAGCGGCAGATGCGCTCAAACTAGATGCCGACAACATGCTTTCTTTTGGACTTATTGATGGCATTGTGAAAGAGCCCCTTGGTGGTGGGCACAACGCCCCCGAAGAAATGGCCGAAACCCTAAAACAGCATATCAAAGCTGAATTGGCCAAAATAACAGGGCAAGACCCCGAGGAGCGAATTGTCGCCAGGATTGATAAATACAGCAAAATGGGCCATTACCGCAGGCTTCCATGATGCCAAATTGAAATCCTATGTTCGCCCTTCTGCTTGGCTTCGGTACCGCTTTCGCGCTTACCTTTTTGATTATCCCCGTTATTATCAAGGTTACCAAGGAGCGGCGGCTTTATGACCGCCCCAACGAACGCAGCTCCCATCTAGAACCCACCCCTTCTTTGGGAGGCATTGGTATTTTCGCTGGAACAGTATGTGGTATCGTGTTATGGACTCCTGTTGGAAGTTTTGGCGTACTTCAATATATTCTAGCTGCTTTTGTTCTTGTCTTTTTGATCGGCATTCTCGATGATTTGCTGCCCATTTCCCCAGCCAAGAAGTTGGGTGGGCAGCTTTTGGTGGCTATTATCTTGTCTTATAAAGCCGGGGTCCGGATCGCAAGTTTACATGGTTTTTTGGACATCCATGAATTGTCGGAATCGGCAAGTTTTATGCTTACAATTGTTGTAATCGTTGGGATTATCAATGCTTTTAACCTCATTGATGGCATCAATGGACTGGCTGGTAGCATCGGTCTTTTGACTTGTTTGGTTTTTGGAACATGTTTATATTTAATGCATACGCCGGCGTTGGCGGTCGTTGCCTTTTCGCTTGCGGGCGCTACTTTGGCGTTCTTGCGGTACAATTTTTCGCCGGCTAAAATATTCATGGGCGATACGGGTTCTTTGCTCGTAGGCACCGTATGCGCCATCCTTGCTATCACATTTATCGAGACAAACCACAAACTCCCTCCAAGCGACCCTTACGTTTTTGGGGCAGCTCCGGCAATCGCCGTAGCAGTGCTTGTTTTGCCTTTGTACGACACCTTTTCAGTTATTATGCGCCGCATTTTTAGGGGGCGTTCGCCCTTCTCGCCAGACAAAACGCACATCCATCATCAGTTGCTCAGTCTTGGGCTTAGCCATTCTGGCACGACATGTGTTCTCATCGGAGTGAATCTCCTATTTATTTGCGTGGCCTTTGGTTTCAATAAAAGTGGACTTTTTACCGTGCTGCTGTTTGAATTTGTGCTGGCTGTTGTTTTTTCCTTGGTGTTGTTTTTGTTGCCGCGTTTTGCCCTTGGAAACAAAAAATAAAAAGCCGAACCGGACTTTCCCGACTCGGCTCTGTACGAAATTACTAAACACGGATATTTATCTTAATGTCAAAGGCTTTTGACGAAATTTAGCACTGCTTGCTCGGTCAATTGTTGGTTTCCCAATTGGAAAACAGCATTGGTTCCAATCTCTGTTTCGGCCTTCCCAAGCCAATATTGTCCACCCAGTTTGCTCACAGCCACCAACCGGACCTGATATCCAGCCGGGGTTTTTGGGTAGCAAAACTTGTTTCTACCAAGGTCGAACTGGAGCGGTGCAACTATTTGCTGGTTTTTAAAAACAAGATATGCCAATGTGTTCTGATCGGCGAACCCCGTGGGAAGCTCTATACAGAAAAGTGAAGTCGTATCTGTCAAAAATCGTCCGCAAGCAGCCCACCCTAAATTTTTTACAAGCAGTTCGTATCCTTGCTGGATGCCGGTTGATAGTGGCCATTCGGCTTCAAAAACCTCTTGATTGCCTATTGCCCACTGTTGGTTGGTGCTGACAGCCCCGATTTGATTGAATACAAAAAAGCCGCTTTGTGGGTCGTTTTTTGGTATCTGGATTTTCAAGGTTCGGTCTGGTAACAGCGCCAATTGTTGGCCATTGCAGCTTGCCGTAACGCGCACCATACCTCCGCTTTCGAAAAGAATTCCGCTATCACCAATGGTATTCAAGCCTCGTGCTAGTATATCGCCCTTGTCCAACACGACCGTCACCTCTATTTTCAAATCAGGACAGGTGCTACAAAGTACTGGGTCTCCAGAATTCGCATTGGAAAAGAGGTGGTCTGTATCAATCAGAAATACATTAGCCCCTGTGGGGGTTTCCAATACCTTGTCGGTAGTTAGGTAGTTGAAGGTAAAGGTTGAGTGGGTTGAAGGGTTGGGCACTTGATCGGACAACAAATTTCCGAGTTCACTTGCAGTAGGAGAGTAAGGCTGAAATTCTTCCACGTCCTTGCGGCAACCCCACAAGATCAGAATCAAAATAGGCCAATATGAAAATCGAATGCGTAACATTTTTCTTAGCGTTTATCTCGGTGTTTTGAACAATTAACTAGACCCGATTTGCGCACTTTGCGCTGCCCGCCTTTCATTTTTTCGCCTTTCAAAAAATCTTTGTTGCACCCAGGCGAAGCCCAAGAATACTGTAACGCTGTTCGACAGGATGGCTGTCCAAAGAAACTGGGCGCAACACCTGCCTGAACGATGGCTCTACAAAAAGCCTCAAACGAGTATTCAGGTGCCAATACCATTGGATGCTTGCAATAGCACTCAGACCCACATTAGGGCGGAAAACTTCTTGGCTCAAGGTGGCATTCGGGCCGATAGGTTTATTGGGAATCGGGCCAAAACGCGCTGGTTCATGCGTGATCGGGTCAATGATGACGCCTCGTTTTTGGAAATGCACATTCGCTGAAATACCTGCATTGATACTAAATCCTGACCGACCACGGCGCATTTCTACCCCTACCATCAGTGGAATGTCGAGCATACCGTAACGATTATAGGTCTTCAGGTAGTTCTCACCATACTGCACCCCTAATGTGTCGGGAATTGGATCACCGTTGTTGTACCGCAGGATGTAAGTAACAGAGGTCGGATCAATGAATTCGAATACTTCTGTCACATGATCATAATGCAATCCAGTGCGAACCAAGAAGTTGCGATTAAACATGAGCGTAGCCCGGACTCCTGCGTTCATGGCCACACTGCGCTGCTCCGTAGCCAATCGTTGGTTGAGATAGGGTTCGTCATCAACACGGCTTGTCAACGAGCTCTGTGCCAATGATGGTCCTGCATACACGTCTAGTAGCAATGCGCTGGGATGCCTTGAAAAATCGTAGCAAAATTTCGGCTCGGCTTTTTTTCGTCGAGTATGTAGTTTGAATACTTTGGGGGAAGCCGCCTGTTTTTGTTTTGATATTGAAGAAAGAGGATGGACTTGGGCAATTTGTAATGCTTGGGTAATTAAGGGATCTGCTTCCTTGTTTGTCGGCAAGGTAAAATCTATCAATTCGGGCTTAGTTGTTAATCCTGTATTGGTAGATATGAATGATTGATCGTCAATGACAGATGGTTGCGCTTTCGAAACCTTTTGGGGTTGCGCCTTTATACCCGAATTTTTTGAGCCTACTATTTGTCGGTTTTCGGAAGTTGGGCCGACAGAAAGGGTTTCATCATGATTTTTATGTTCAAAATCGGTTTTTTCCTGCTCTATTGATTGATTATCCGCCGTTGGGGCAGAGACTTCTCGTGGGTTTGCTTCGCCCCATGGATTTGACAACCAAAGTCCTCCAACACAAGCTGCCACCACACCAAAAGCAAACATCCATACTATCCACTGCCGTCGGCGTTTACGCAGTGCATGTTCCACAGCCGGCCACACGAACGGAGGGGGGGGCACTTCCGCGTCGTGCAGCCGCTGTCGGAAAATTTCGTCTATTTTATAATTCGGGTTTTCCATAATTCTGTCCTTGATTTTCGAAGTGCGATGTGAATTTGGGGGGATTCCAATCACCTTATTTATGTTTATCAAAAGTCTTTTTGGATCATTGTCCGTTCCAATTTTCTCACTTCTTCCTCTAAGTGTCGCCGCGCCTTGGTCAATTGCGAGCGGGAAGTACTTTCTTGTATCCCCAGCAGATTGGCCGCTTCTGCGTGTGAGTATCCTTCAATTGCGACCAAATTGAACACGGCACGATAACCATCCGGTAATTGGCGCACGAGGTTTAAAAGTTCGGCAGCTGACAGCATTGCGACGGCATCTGGTTCTACCGGCAAATCTGGCAATCGTTCATAGCCACTCTGTTCAAACTCATAACGCTGTTTCTGGTAAGCCCTCAACGCTGTGTTGACCATTACACGCCTCACCCAGCCCTCAAACGATCCTTGAAACTGGAATTGTCCCAGTTTTGAAAAGACCTTTAAAAATCCTTCTTGCAAAATGTCTGCCGCATCCTCTCGCGTCCGGGCATACCGTAGGCACACAGCGTACATCTTGCCGGCAAAACGCTCGTACAAGTCGCGCTGGCACTGCGCTGACCCGCGCAAGCAACCTCGGATAAGTTCATGTTCGTTCAAAGGATTACGATAGTTGGGAGAACTATGTAGGTGGCTCGCTGGGGCTGCAAACTCCCCGAAGGTACGCATTCCGACAGATGCAATAGGCAATAATATCGCTGCCTGACGGTATTTGACAAAAAACAGGGCCTTAACGCTGGCTTAACTACAAGGGGCCTCCTGCGTTTTGCAGGAGGCCCCTTGTGTTACTTGGACTAGGCAAAACAGGGTTAATTCTTCCCGCTACCGCTATTGGGGGTGGATTCTTTTCCAAACGCCTCCTTCATTTCATTGATGGTTTGAATCTGAGCGGGGTCTGTTTCCATTCCCTGCCATTTGTCCATAATAGGAATGAATTTGTCGGCCTCTGTTTTTACAAAATAACAGTACGCGAGATACTGGTAGGCCTTTAGGAGGTCTTTTTTGTTTTTCTCTTTCTCCAGTTCTGCCACTTCCACATATTTTTCATAGTAAACCCTTGCCTTGCCATATTCATTTGCCAATTCGGGGTGAACAGCAATAGAGCCGGCGAAGGGGTCCATTTTTTCTACAGATTTTGCGGCCCAAAGCCAGCCGATGGGGGCCTGAGGGTTCATCTCCGTCACTTTTACAAATGCCATTTCAGCGTTCTGGAAGTGTGCATCATCCTCCTTACAGAAATAATGGCGCATTCCGAGGTTGTACCAATCGGTTGCTTTCGGGCTTGCCACAGAGTCGAGATACGATTTGTATGCACTTAGGGCGCCACAGTAGTTTCTTCGTGCCCATTCCAGCCTATCAATATCTTCATAAACACCCCATTTGCTGCTGTCTATGGCAATGACTTTTTTATAGTCATTGATGGCTTGCGTTGTGTCGCCCTTGGTCTGTACCAACAATTTGGCGTGATAATCATAGTCAGAGGCAAGTACTTTTTCGGGGGAAACGATTTTGAAGTAGTCATCCAATATTTTCAATCCCCGCTCGTAATCCCCGTTTTCAAAATCACAGTAGGCCTGAAGCCTGCGGAGGTAGTTTTTAGACGGATCCTTTTGCAGGATTTTTTCTACCAGTTCGCTGGTAGCTACACAGTTTTTTGTGAGATAATAACAGTTGGCAAGTTGCATTTCATCCTCAATTTTCACTTCGGAACCATTGTCTATCAACTCTTTATATGCCTTTGCTGCCTCATCGTATTTGTATAGCACAAAGAAGAAGTATTCTGCTTTGCCACGCAAGGCCGGGCTGTAGTTTGGTGCAACCTGGATGGCTTTGTTGTAGAAAATAAGTGGTTTTTCTGGCACTTTAGCAATACGGTAAACCTTTGCCAGCATAAGTTTTGGGAGCGGGTTTTTCGGCTCCAGGACTTCTGCGAATTCATAATGCTGAGCCGCCGGGCCCCCACTCGACATTTCTCTGTAAGCTGCGCCAAGGGACATTTGCAGGGCGAAATCCTTGGAAGAAACCTCCAGTGCCGCTTTGAGATACTCTTCCGCTTTGGCGAGCTTGGGTTTTTTCGCTCCCGGAGCGATATAGTAAAAATATGATTCACCAAGTTGCCGCCAGGTGGTCATGTCTTTTTTGGCATACTTCTTAGCCTTGCCAAACTGTTTTTCGGCTTCAACCACATTGTTTTCGAGCAAAAGGACGCGACCATTGGCTACAAAAGTAATGGGAGTACCGGTATTTGCATTGGTTGCGCTTTTGAAATTCGCCAAGGCATTTTCCTTGTCGCCTTTAGCAAGGTAAGCATTGCCGAGGCTCAAGAAAGCACTTTGATCTGCGGGGTTGGCTTTTGTCAGGCCAGAAAATATGCTTATTGCCTTGTCCCAGTCTTCGAGTTGCATGGCTTCATTACCCGCAGCATGGCTTTGGCCGAAGGCCGTTTGGGCAAACAGGATTGCCACGAGGAAAAGGGCTTTTTTCAGAAAAGTTGTCATTGTTCGGAAAAAGTATTGTGTTTAGAAACAAGTGGCGAATTTCGCGAGCCTTTTTTGGGGGGGCGAATTCCGCTTTTTTATGGACGCAATTCGAGGAGAAAAAAACACTTAAAATGCATCTTTGACAAAAATTTAATGTTTTGAGCCTGTTGGGGAATTTCTCCAACACGCTATTGTCGACTGGACTTGATCAAACGTGTTACTGCATTGGCTGGCAAAAGGCCGTCTTTGAGCATAATACGCTGGCCGTCTTTGGCTAAATAGGAGGAAAATCCTGCCCCCAGCCCATTGCGTCGTGCCTGGGCATTGATGATATATACCGTGCGTTTGTACGGATAATCGCCCGTTGCGAGATATGCCTGATAAGGCCCATAACCTTCTTTCCCCGCTGCTTTAGCCACGTCAGCTATTTTGATTTCGCGCATGAATTTTTGAACCCCGCTGTCATCTGTGTCCGAAATCCAGTTGGCGGCGATGATGCCGATGGCACTTTTGTTTTTGCTTACATAATCAATCACTTCAGCATTGCTTTTCAGCGCAGAGGCCTGTTTGGAAAGTTCTTGCCCTATAAGAATCGAGTCCAATACAAAACGCAGGGTTCCACTCATTGGGTTGTCAAAAACCAACTGTATTTTTCCCAATGCAGATTTCGGGTTGATTTCTTTCCACGCGGTTGTTTGTCCGGCAAATATCTCTTGGACTTGTTGTTTGGTTAGAACCGTGTCCTGATTTTCTGGGTGCAAAATAATCGCGATCGCGTCGTAGGCGATGGGTATAGTTGGAGGAGTAAACCCACGCGATTGAAAATATTCAGTCTCTTTTGTGGTCAGCTGCCGACCTATGATGATGACTTGAACAGAATCCTGGATAAGTGCATTCACAGCCTCCCCCTCTGATACATAGCGAGGGTTGATTTTAGCGGTACGGTATATTGAATCAAAGACATCAATACAGGATGAAATGACGGGTTTATACCCTTCTTCTACTGCTATGGTTATTTCGCCGGTTGTGATCGTGTCAAGCACTTTTCCTGACTTATCACGCTCGGCGCATGAAATCAAACAAAGCGATACTATTATGAAAATCAATGTGTTGCGAAGCATAACAATGGTGTTTAAAAGTAATCGGCATAAACCCTCCATCCTCGATAGATGCCATATACAAGCAGTAAAATGGCAAAAATGTTTCGGAATTCTAACTGAATGTAAGGGAGGAAAGTTCTGTCCAAAAGCAACCAAGAGCCGAGACCGATGTAAAAGGCAGTCATGCAAAACCCAAGGATGAGCAGTGGCGTTCGGACATTGCTTCGTTTGCGGATGCGGTCGTCGGTAGGCATGAGGAGTGCATTTTAAAGTTCAGAGAAAACTTTCAACCTAGAGGATGCAAATTTCTGGCAAAATGGCGGGATGCCAGGTTATGTTTTATGTCTTTGCCCAGCTAACCCCCTCTTTTCCGTCTTTTACGGTGATACCAACAGCAGATAGCGCATCGCGGATTTTATCGCTGGTGTTCCAGTCTTTTTGCGTGCGCGCTTGTTCTCTAATTTCGAGGATAAGACTCATCAGGCCTTCTAGGGTACCACTATCATTGCCGGTTGCAGATTCATCTGCAAGTCCAAAAATATCGAATAGGAACGTGCTAAAGGTGATTTTCAAACGCTCAATGACCCAAGGGGACACATCTGTGGAGGCTAATTGTTGGTTTGCCAATTTGTGGACGAAACTGCCTATTTCATTGAGTGCTGCAATCGCGATGGCTGTATTGAAGTCGTCATCCATACCAGCGTAAGCCTCTTGTATGAGTGACAAAATGGTACGGTCGGCATCTGTTTCAGAACCGTCAAAATCGCGGGCGTTCACCACAAAGCCTTGTAGAAGCCTATTGGTTTCCATGATTTTAACAAAGCCCTTTTCTGCTGCCATCAGGCCATCGTCTGTCATGTCAAGTGTGCTGCGGTAGTGTGCCATGAGCATAAAGAAGCGCATCGCCATAGGTGAATATGCCTTACTGGTGTGCTCGCTGTTTCCGGTGAAAAGTTCGGTGGGCGAAATGGTGTTCCCATCGCTTTTGCTCATCTTTTTACCGTTAAGCAACAGCATGTTGGTGTGTACCCAAAAGTTGGCGGGGTGACATCCGCAAGCCCCATGGTTTTGCGCCACCTCGTTTTCGTGGTGTGGAAATTTCAGGTCGTTTCCCCCGCCGTGGATGTCAAAAGTCTTACCTAAATATTTGGTGCTCATGGCAGAGCATTCCAAGTGCCATCCGGGGAAACCCACAGACCAGGGGCTGTTCCACACCATCAAATCCTGTGGGCGTGCTTTCATCCAGACCGCAAAATCGGCCGGGTGGTTCTTCTCCTCTTGGCTTTTGAGTTCTCGGGTTTCGGTGTAAAGGTCTTCAAGGATACGACCGCTCACCGCACCATAAACGCCTGGATATACAGTAGCAAATTTGGGCACATCAAAATATACAGAACCGTTGCGCTCGTAAGCCAAGCCCTGATCCAGTATTTTCTCCACCATTTCTATTTGTTCGATGATATGCCCAGTTGCCTGAGGCTCGATGCTGGGCGGTAGCGTATTGAAAAGCCGCATCATATCATGAAAGCCCACGGTGTAGCGCTGGGCTACTTCCATGGGTTCGAGCTGTGCAATTTTTGCACCTTTCGCCATGCGGTCTTCACCATCGTCGGTGAGGTGTCCTACATCGGTAATATTGCGAACATAGCGCACCTTGTAGCCTATGTGCAGGAGGTAACGATATATGGTATCGAAACTACAGAAGGTACGGCAGTTGCCTAAGTGAACGTCGCTGTAAACCGTGGGGCCGCAGACGTACATCCCGATGTGGCCGGGGGTGATGGGGCGGAATTCTTCCTTTTTACCAGAAAGGGTATTGTGAATCTTGAGTATACGAAGTTCAGTCATAGGGGGGCAAAGGTAAGCTCTCATTCCACTTCTGTAACCTTCAACATATTGGTTGGTAAACGGCGTCCCATTGGCATAGAGCCTGTATTGATTATGGTGTCACCCGCTTTTACAAAGCCACTTTCTTTGAGAATATCGGTGCAATCTTGTATCGTCTCATCTGTAGTGGTGAAGCGATTGTAGTAAAAGCATTGCACGCCCCACAAAAGGTTGAATGCTCCAAGTTTGATGTGTTTGTCGCTAAAGATAAAAATTCGTGACTTTGGCCGGAAACTGCTGATTTTGAAAGCCGTATAGCCTGATGCAGTATGCCCGACAATACCCTTAGCACCAATTGCTTCTGCTACGTTGCAGGCGCTGAAGCAAATCACATCGGAGTGATAAAGCATAAAATTTTTAGACGGGATCGGACGGCGGGTGTTTATCTGTGGCCAGTACTGTTTTTCAGCTTCCCCGATAATTTTGGTCATATACTTGATGACGAGTGTGGGGTACTTACCGACAGATGTCTCCCCACTGAGCATCACCGCATCGGCGCCGTCTAGCACTGCATTGGCAACATCGGTCACCTCTGCGCGCGTGGGTGATGGGTTTAGTATCATACTGTCCATCATCTGCGTAGCCACAATAACCGGTCTAGCATATTGCATACACATGTGAATGATGTCTTTTTGGGTCATGGGCAGTTGCTCTATCGGCATTTCAACACCCAAATCGCCACGAGCCACCATGATCCCGTTGCAAGCACGGATAATCTCACGCAAGTTTTTAACCGCTTCTGGCTTCTCAATTTTTGCCATGATTTTGGCTTGATGATTGGACTTTTCGATGGCGTCTTTCACCGGGTCAAGGTCTGAAGCCCGGCGGACGAATGAAAGCGCAATCCAATTGACATCCTGAGTAAGTATGAAGTCAAGATCTTCCTTGTCCTTTTCGGTAAGGGCCGGAAGTTTCACGTTTGTATCCGGAAGATTCACCCCTTTATTGCTGCTCAGCACACCACCATGAACCGCCCTTAGGCGCACAGTATCTCTTTTGTTGGTTTCGGTCACCTCAAAAACCAGCTTGCCATCGTCCATCAAGATGCGCTCTCCCACTTCACAGTCTTCAGCAAAATGATCGTAGGACATGTAAATATTATCTAACGTACCCTCCGCTTGCTCATCGTTGGTAATTGTGATAACATCGCCCTCGGCCAAGAGGAGCGCATTGTCTTTGATTCTGCCTACCCGAAGTTTAGGGCCTTGCAAGTCTGCGAGTATCCCGATATGAAGTTTATGCTCTATATTGATGGCCTGGATACGCTCAATAACCTGTAAATGATCCGAATGGGTACCATGACTAAAGTTGAGCCGGAAAACATCTACGCCAGCTTCAATGAGTTCGAGGAGTTTCTCGGAGGAGCTACAGGCAGGTCCTACTGTCGCAACGATTTTGGTAAACTGCGAACCCTCTTTGCGCAAGGGGGACTTGTTTCTTTCAAGCAATGCTGCCGCTTCCGAAAGTGTCATTCTTTTTTTGAGTTTTAAGTGTAATTTTTACAACAAGCCTGGCGGCGCAAAAATAACACTATATACTAGGTTTGCAAGCCAAAATGTCGACATTTTTGTGTATTTTTAATTCAAAATCCAAAAAAGACGACGGGAAAATCATGGTTTTTATTTCCTGCCGACAAGACTAAGTGTTTGAATTACGGAAAGTTAGGGCACAATCCATTTCTTCCCTTTCAAAAAAATAAAGCCGAAATGTTTGATTAACCTGCTAGTTGGCGTTTCTTTGCCCCCAGAAAAATAGACTTTTTTTCACCAACAAGTTTTGAAAAACATGGCAAGCATAGCCGAACGCGTTAAAAAAATCATCATTGACAAATTAGGGGTTGACGAATCAGAAGTGGCTCCAGAGGCAAGCTTCATCAATGACCTCGGTGCCGACTCGCTCGATACGGTTGAACTCATCATGGAATTTGAAAAAGAATTCGATGTGTCTATCCCTGACGAGCAAGCAGAAGGCATCCAAACGGTAGGTCAAGCGATTTCCTACCTAGAACAGAATGTCAACGCATGATTTTTAAAGGGTTGGCTTGTTTTGCCGTCCCTTTTTTGCAAAAAGCGGTTCAAAGCAGTGTTGCTTTGAACCGCTTTTGTTTGGTGCTTTTTCGGCGGGATGTTTTATGCATACTCCATCGTTTCGAGGGACTCCAATGCGTGTTCCAAAAAAGCCGGTATCAAGGTCTCAAATGTCCGCTGGATTTTTTGTGGGTTTCCCAAGTCTCGTATCATTCTATTGTAGCGCGACTCTCCATGCTCCTCCACAATTGATTTTTTTCGTTCTTCTTCCATGAAATATTTTAGCAAGCCTGCAGGGTCGGCTTCTGGATGAAATTGTGTGCCGATCATTGATTCGCTAAACCTTACAGCCATTATAGCCCGTTCAAAATGAACGTGGGGACGGAGCTTTTCGAGGCACAAAATATGTGCTCCCATTGCCTTAAACCGTTTGTGCTGTGGGTTTATGACTTGATAGCGGCGAAAATCTGCGATATAAAACGGATCTGGCAACCCCTCAAAAAACGGTTCGTCTTTGCCATCGTGCGTTTTGTAAACAGGGTACGTGCCGAAGGACATTTTATAACGCTGGGTAATCTCTCCAAGACCGAAGTGGTGGCAAGCCATTTGGAATGAATGGCAGATAAAAAAACAATGTTTCTGTTCTTCTGCGGTCTGCTGATTGTGTTGCCACAGGGCCTCAATGAGATTGAAAAACGGCTCTTGCCACTTCCCGCCGCTTTCAAGGGGGTCACCAGGCCCTCCCGAAAACAGGTAGATATCGTAAGAAGTATCGGGGATTTCACACTTGGCTCGAACATCGAAATGGTCGAATTCCAGCACTTCGGTATAACGGCCCAAAATACTTTTCAGCATCGGAATCCCGCGATTCTGTTCGCCGTTGTACATGTCCAAAAGAGCAGCACGGAGCATTTTTACTGGTGGTAAATAGTGAACAATAGGTATCAAGTCCTTGTCTTTGGAAATCTTTAGAGGCCGCAAACTTCAATTTTTCACATAAAAAAGATCGCAAAATGTCACTCGTACAAGAATTCAACGACTATCGCGCTCGCATGAACGAGCGTATTTTGGCACAAGACAACAAGGTAATCAAACGGTTTTGGAGCCTCGACAACCAGACTTACCAAGAAGGCGCACTTGACACGCGTACCAAAGAGTTGCTCGGTTTGGTGGCTTCTATGGTGCTGCGATGCGACGATTGTATAAAATACCACCTCGGCAAATGTCATGAACTGGGACTTTCAACCGAACAGATTTTTGAGGTCTTTGCTGTAGCCAATTTGGTCGGTGGTTCTATTTGCATCCCGCACACACGCCGTGCAGTGGAGTATTGGGAGGAATTGCAGCTGTAACAAGTTTCAAGTGACAAGTGTTGCCCCGTTTACACAATGAAACGTGCCTACTTGAAATTGTCCCTTGAAACTAATCAACTATTATGACCTTTTTCAGAAGTCGAAGGCCAATGGAAAGTTCTACCGTAGTGTTGCGAATGCGACGTTCGGGGATAGTGATGTTCTGTCCCGGATTCCATGGATCGGGAACATTTGGAATGGCTATTTGTCTGTATTGGGGTGTCACATCCGGGTTGACGGAAAGTTGGATTTGACAGCCAACCAGTTCGGAAAAGTCAAATTCCATGCCCCCTCCAGCCGAAAAACCCGCCATCCAACGTTGTACACCACCCATGAGGGGATAAAAGAGTTTCCTGGTCGGGTCTGACCCAATAAGGTCATCAATATTAGTACTGTAAGTGTAGTCTCCCCTTAATCCACCGAAATAAAAAAAGCGGGTACGGCCACTGTTGGTTTCTTTAAACCGTTGTTTTGCACCCAGTGAAAAAGAGAAGTTGTTGAACTTGAAGCGTTCGGTAAAGGTTCCGCCAGGTGCGCCTGAGTTGATATTGAAAAAACGATAGCGGGTGGCACTTCCTTTCACATGATAGCCAAGCTGCATGTAAAAAGAGCCACGATTGTCCTCATTGTTGATGGTTTCCATACTCAGGGCGGCGTGATATTGAAGCAATGGTTCTCGCCCAGATGCATTGTCCCATTTTTGAAGACCGGCCGTGGGGCCAAAGTGGATCACATAAGCCGTGCTTTGAGCGGCAATTAGTCCAAAAAAGACAAAATTGAACAAAAGTGGAAGTAAAATTCGCATTATTATGCTGTTTTTGTGGCGAAAATAACTGTTTGCTTGGATTCCGCGCCACTATGCTTTTCGCTGACTCGTTTCGCCCCGGTCGTTTTCCCGTATTTTTGCCTTTAATATCACGCACTCATTCCTACAATACCGCTAAAATATGAATAGAACCACCTCTTATCCGCCCAATACCACTTTCGACGACTTTTTATATTCGCGCCCAAACATGACGGAAGTTTCTCAAGAATTTGAAAAACACCTATCTAAATTTGAAAACGCGAAAGATGCCGTCAAGCAACAAGAGGCGCTGGCTGGCATTGTAGCTGTGCGCGAGGAATTCGGGTCTATGTTCAACCTCTGTTATGTACGGCACACCTCCAATACAGCCGATCCTTTCTACGAGGCTGAAAATCAATATTTTGATGAACAGTCTCCTTCCTTCGAGGCACTGAACAACCGTTTCTTTTACGCGCTGCTCTCTTCGCCCTTTAGGAATGTATTGGCCGAGAAATATGGAAACCACCTGTTCACTTTGGCGGAAGTATCTATTAAGACTTTCCAACCAAGCATCCTCGAAGATTTAAAGCTGGAAAACGCACTCAGTACCGAATACACCAAAATAAAAGCCCGTGCAAAAGTTGACTTTGAGGGTAAATCTTACAACCTAAGCAGCCTGCTCCCTATTGAACTATCGGACGACCGCACTACGCGCAAAAATGCGACCACGGCAAAGTGGGGTTTTTATGCCGCCAATGCCGAAGCAATAGAAAACATCTTTGACCAGATGGTAAAACTGCGACACGGCATTGCGCAAAAGCTTGGATTCCGCAACTTTACTGAGGTTGGATATGCCCGGATGCACCGTTCCGACTACACACCCGTCATGGTGGCAAACTTCCGGCGGCAAGTTCGCGAGCATATAGTCCCCATAGCCTCAAGGCTCTACGAGCGCCAGCGCAAGCGCTTGGGAATCAACGCGATGAAGCATTACGATGAAGATTACAAATTTGCCAGTGGAAATCCAAAACCCATTGGATCACCTGAGCAAATTGTGGCGAATGCCGCTAAAATGTATCATGAGCTAAGCCCCGATACCGATGCCTTTTTTACCCGGATGCAGTCGGCCAAACTGATGGATTTGGTTAACCGCGATGGTAAGGCTACCGGAGGTTATTGTACCTACATTAGCAAGTACGACGCACCTTATATATTTTCTAATTTTAATGGCACAAGCGGCGACATTGATGTACTGACCCATGAAGCCGGCCACGCCTTCCAAGTTTGGAGCAGCCGCGATTTTTTATTCGAGGAGTACCATTGGCCCACCGCGGACGCTGCCGAAATTCACTCCATGAGTATGGAGTTTTTTACCTGGCCCTGGATGCAACTGTTTTTTGGCCCACAGACCGATAAGTATCATTTCATGCACTTGGCTGGTGCTATACAGTTCCTGCCTTATGGTGTAGCGGTAGATGAATTCCAGCACATTGTATATGAAAAGCCCGACATGACCCCAGCCGAAAGAAACACCGTTTGGCGGGAACTGGAAAAAATCTACCTCCCGCACAGAGATTACGACGGCATCGAGCACCTCGATCGGGGTCGTTTTTGGCATAAACAAAGTCACATCTTCAATTCTCCATTCTATTACATTGATTATGCACTCGCGCAAATTTGTGCTTTCCAGTTTTGGGTGAAAGACCGCAGTGATCATGATTCGGCTTGGGCCGATTATCTTCGCCTTTGTCGGGCAGGAGGAAGTCTGTCATTTCTCAATTTGGTGAAACTTGCTAACCTGAAATCACCTTTTGATGATGGCTGCGTAAAATCTGTGGTTGGGGAAATTCAAGATTATCTGAACAGTGTGGACGATTCCAAATTTTAATTGAACAATTGATTTTCAAATAAATGCGCTACTCAATATTGGTTTTTTCATTTCTACTCGCTACGGCATTCCGCGGCGTTGACCATACCACGTCAAAGGTGTTTTCTCCCCCCACCCTCAAACTCGCCCTGCTCAAATACAGCGGTGGCGGCGATTGGTACAATGATGTGAATTCGCTGAAAAACCTCGCCAAATTCTGCAACGAAAACCTCCAAACGAACTTTGATGCCACCGATTACGCTACTGTGGAGCCTGGCAGCGCCGAGATTTTCAATTATCCCATCGTGTATGCCACAGGCCATGGCAATATGCTTTTCAGCGACCTTGAAGCCCGGAACCTTCGCGCCTATCTTGAAGGCGGAGGCTTTTTAATTTTAAACGACGACTTTGGCCTGGACCCTTTTGTTCGACCAGCCATGAAAAAGGTTTTTCCTGAGCTTGACTTTGTGGAACTGCCCTTCAGTCACCCCATCTATCACCAGAAATACAAATTCAACAACGGGGTTCCAAAAATCCACGAACACGACGGTAAGCCCGCGCAAGGTTTTGGACTCCTTTATCAAGGTCGCCTGGTGTGCTATTACAATTTTGAGACCGACTTGGGCGATGGTTGGGACGATATTCACAACGACCCTAAAGAAATGCGTACCAAAGCGTTGCAAATGGGCGCAAACATTATCCAGTACGTTTTTGGGCAGTAGCCCGGAACTCCGGTTCCGGGACTGGATTTAGCGCCCCGGAACGGAGTTCCGGGATGCTAAAAGAGAAGGCGAAGGTCTTTCGACCCTCGCCTTCTTTCCTTTTAGCCATCACAATGGCTTCTGCTTAATCCTTGCAGCACGGAATCGGGCAATCCCCAATCGGGCAAGGCATGTCGCAGCAAGTCTGCTCCGACACATTGCAAGATTCAGGTGTGCAGCAAGCCGGGCCATTGGTACCAACAAAAGCAAAAGCGATACCGGCAGAAAGCAGGATAGAGGCAACTATTGCCAAAGATTTATTTTTCATGATGTGAAATTTCAGTTTAAGTTATTGAATGTACTCCGGAACCTTGTTCCGAAGCTTATCAGAAAATGTTCTGACGGACAATATTGCTCAAAGGCGTTTTTCGAAACTCAAACTGAAAAGGCGGGAGGTTTCCAAATGGCAAGGCAAACCTGTTGCGGCAGAAAATCTTGTGGCTCGCCTGGTTTGACGCGCTCCTTCTCTGGCAGTGGCGGAGCGATGTGGAGAACAGGGCGTTCTGGCACTACGCAAAGGCAGCAACATGGCCCATAAACACAGCAAATTGGAAGGGGGCAGCCTGAATTTTTTCCGCAATTATTTTCGTTTTCCGTGTCCGATAAGACCAGGCTGGAGTGTTGCTCATTGGAACAGGACGATTCTGATTTTGCCGAACAGATTTCTTTCACCGTGCAAATACCCCCGGAATAGTCGCAAGCCCCGTTTAGTTCTCGAGGTGGAGAAGTAGCCAAAAGCAATGTGACCGAGAAAAGTGTGGCAAGCAGACGCTCCATGTAGCAAGGATTTGCGGGCACAAATGAAAATAATTAGGCAATTCCGCACACCAGAAATCTTGCCTTTTAACATAACCTTACCACGGTGTTTTACCTTCGTGCTTCACCCGCCGTAGCCTCGGCAAAGGCGGGCCTGTGGCCACATAATATCCTCTGATACCTGTGTAAAACCGGACCGAACCTTGTCACAATCCATGAATATCCTTCTCTTAGGCTCTGGCGGCCGCGAACATGCTTTTGCATGGAAACTCAAACAGAGCAAACGCTGCTCCCAACTATTCATAGCGCCCGGTAATGCGGGTACTTCGGAATTAGGCCAAAATGTGCCGATCAACCCGCTGGATTTTCCCGCCATAGAAAAATTTGTCGTAGAAAACCAAATAGAAATGGTCATTGTTGGCCCTGAAGAACCCCTTGTTCTCGGTATTTGGGATCATTTCCAAGCGCGGGAACATTTAAAAAAAATTCCCCTCATTGGTCCTTCAAGAGCGGGGGCAATGCTGGAAGGAAGTAAGGCCTGGAGCAAAAAATTCATGCTGCGGCACAAAATACCAACGGCTGGTTACCAGGAATTTACATCAGAAACACTTGAGGCTGGTTTGGCCTATTTGAAAAACCACGCACTCCCTATCGTATTGAAAGCCGACGGTTTGGCGGCGGGTAAAGGCGTGGTCATTTGCCAGAGTTACACAGAAGCAGCACAGGAAATGCGAGAAATGCTTGGAGGAAAATTTGGCACAGCAAGCTACCGGGTGGTCGTGGAGGAATTTCTGACAGGCATTGAATTCAGCGTTTTTGTGCTGACAGATGGGAAAACCTACAAAATATTGCCAGAAGCGAAAGACTACAAGCGCATCGGAGAAGGTGATACCGGACCTAATACCGGGGGTATGGGCGCTGTAAGTCCGGTGCCTTTTGTGGATTCAGACATGTGGGCAAAAGTGGAAGCGCGCGTTATCCGTCCAACTGTGGAGGGTTTGAAAAAAGAAAAAATCCCTTACAAAGGCTTCATTTTCATTGGGTTCATAAGTGTGCTCGGCGAGCCTTTCGTTATTGAGTACAATTGTCGAATGGGTGATCCGGAAACCGAAGTGGTATTACCGCGCCTCAAAAATGACCTGGTAAGCTTGCTCGGCCATTGCGCCCGTGGAAGCCTTGGACGCGTCAAAATCCGAACGGATAAGCGAACCGCCACCACCGTTTTCCTTGTCAGTGGCGGTTATCCGGGCGACTATGAAAAGGGGAAAGTCATTTCAGGGCTGGACAAAGTATCGGGAGGCATCGCTTTTCACGCCGGAACTGCTGCAAACAAAGGAGGAAATTGTCTCACGGCTGGTGGTAGGGTCATTGCACTTACCAGTCTCGGAAATGACATCCCGACAGCACTGCGCAAATCGAACCGAAACGCAAAAGCCGTCCAGTTTGAGGGAAAATACTTCCGGCGCGACATCGGAAAAGATTTACTCCGCTAATTTCCCGTCCATAATCACAACCAATTTTCATTTTTCCAAAAATTTATTTCAATGAAATTTATCCTTCTTGCGCTTACAATTTTTGCCACAACATTTCTCTGGCTGGCTTGTAAACATCCCAAGTACACCATTGACAAACTCCCTGAAAAACAAATCCGCTGGGGCAATGGCGGAGGTTTTGCGGGGAAGGAAACTTCGCATATTTTGTGCGATAACGGCCAGATTTTTAGCCGCGATATTATGGGCAAAACTTCAGAGGCTGGCAAAACGAAAGGCAAAAAAGCCAAGGAGCTTTTCAAAACAACGGAATCGCTCGAACTTGCCAAAATGGAATTTAAGCATCCCGGCAACCTCTATTATTTTTTAGAAATTCAGGAAGGAGACATGGTGAGCCGCGTGGTTTGGGGGGATAAAAATATGCCCGTGGGAAAACCCATTGAAGATCTGTTTAGGGAGTTGAATGAGCTCCTGAAAAAATAGTGGAACTACTTTCTCGCAAGATAAACGCCGAGTAAAATCACTGCGGTGCCCACCAAGTCAATGAGGCCTATCGCCTCCCCATCGAGCGCGCCAATAGCAATGGCACCAATTGGCAAGAGATAGGTTACAGACGTAGCGAAAAGTGCGCTCGTGCGTTGTAGAAGCCAGAAGTACATAATGGATCCGATTACGGTACCCACCGCTGCCAGGTAAAATATATACCCAAGTCCTTTCATCCCATCGGGGTGTTGCCAAACAGCCTCCCAACCGCCTGATAACCAAAGCCCCACCACGAAAACCCCTCCTGTGACCACGAATGCTGCCGAAGCGATACCTGCAGGCGGAAGGTCTCGAAGATGGGTGTTCACCGTGTTCGCGTTGATGGCATAACATACGGTGGCAAGCACACAAAGACCCGCAAAAAACGCATTACCCGATACACCGCTGCTTGCATTAAAAAGTACAAGCAATATCGCCCCAGCCAAACCTATCACCACACCTAAGATTTTATTCCTAGAGAAATTCATGGCAAAAAATGCCGTGCCGATTAAAAGTGTAAAAAGCGGTGTAAGTGAATTGAGCACTCCGGCAAGGCTACTGCTAACGTGTTGCTGTGCCACTGCAAAAAAGAAATTTGGAATTGCGGAGCCACAAAATGCCACAATAACCAAGGGTTTCCATCGGCGCCAATCAATTTTGGACCAATAGGCCGCTGCGATGGGCAGGTAAAGCACCGTGGCAAATACCATTCGCCACATCGCCATCTGCACTGGATTGAAAATCGTCACCGAGCGCTTGATAAACAAGAAGGATGCCCCCCAGATCGCGGCAAGCAAAATCATCAAAAACCAATCAAAAGCTGAAGGTTGGCGGGACGGCATCTTTGTTGGTGATTGGTGATTGGTGATTGGTGATTGGTGATTGGTGGATTGGTGGATTGGTGATTGGTGATTGGTGATTGGT
>Ga0163149_10000250_pt1 | contig 70827 bp, 66 predicted proteins | sample OliLakLV19MP5G1_FD_148604 | JGI IMG/M metagenome (GOLD analysis project Ga0163149, IMG submission 148604) | Freshwater microbial mat bacterial communities from Lake Vanda, McMurdo Dry Valleys, Antarctica - Oligotrophic Lake LV.19.MP5.G1 | ecosystem: Environmental > Aquatic > Freshwater > Lake >...
GTGGGAAGGGTTGTTTTGGGCGTCATTAGCATAGGTTAACTGAAAAATGTTTTTCAGGAATATTAGTACTATTTTTATTGTAAAAAATTAAATATAAAATGATTAACTTAACAGATGCATTAAAAAATTTAGAAAAAAGCGATATAATAGCAGGTATTATTGGGGCAATTTTCTCACAAATTATTGTAGGATTTGTTGTTTGGAGAAATCGAATTTGTGATAAGCGTCTAAAGAAAAAATTGATTAATACCGATTTGGAAAGCAAAAAAATGCTTTGCTTAAATTAGAAGGAGAATATACTAAGTCGCTTTCTACGTTTCGTAATTTTGACCTGTCAATACATTCTGCGGATGCATTTAATGAATTAAATGCTGACTTATATAACTCACTTCCGAAAACAGATTTATTTAAAATATATAAGAAAAATATAGTTGAGGTTATTGGTGCTTATAAATCAATAGATTTTTTGGGGCGAAAAACACCTTCTAAAATATATAGGGAGTATGCTGACAGATGGAAAGAACATAAGTATACAACTGAACATCAAAATGGACATATTGAGTTGTGTGCAAATCATAAACTTTTTATTGAAACTTCAATAATGCAAATTGAATCAAATCTTCTAACTTGTAAAGAGTTAAGGGATGACATTGATAAAATTTTAAATTATTAATTAAAAGCGTTATGCCGTTAGTCATAGTAAGTGGCTAATTAGTTCATTGATTTAGTAAATCTTTTGACGAATCTGTAAAAAAAGAGGAACTAAAAGTTTACGTTTTCGTAAAAAATCGTATATTTGTATAGAATTTGATTCTAAGTAAAAGAATTCGGACTGGGGTGTCCTCGGTCGGTAAGAAGTTTCCGCAAGGGAACTTTTTATTTTTTAAGGGAATAGCTTCAAGCCATAACGTCTTCCATTGTCTTCGTAAAATTTTGTTTCTAATACATTAAATGCAAGATTAACTCTATTGGGTTCAATAACATGTCTTGCAATTGGGTGTGCAACTAAATCCGCTAATTGCAATCCGTTAATGTTTTCTTTTTTAGACATAAACCTAAATCTGCTATGGTAATCTCTTATGCGTTGGGGGCTAACAAATCCTGTTCCCAATGAATGTACTTCATTGTAATGTTTTAATAATTCATTGTCTTCAAGCTTTCCTCTTTTTTCTACTATTATTTCAAGTGTCGTTGCTTTGGATTTAGAATCTAAAAAGAAGATGGCTCTTTCAATTAAAAATGACAAGGAAATGGTGTATACATTTCCCAAACGACCATATTTTTTTATATACTCATCTTTTTTAACAACAGCCGAAATGATTGTGTATTCAGATTCAGCAACAATGCGATTTAATTGCTCATAAAATCGCGCCTTAATTTCTAAGTCAAGTAAAATTTGAAATTCTTTTTCACATCTTCTAATATCTCTAGAGTGGAAAATTACTTCTTTGTTTTTCCAAAAATCAATCTTAAGTTGATACATGCGTTCGCGGAAGATTGTATGTTGTTCTTCAGACATAATTACTCCACATAATACAAAAACTGGAAAATCTGCGTCAACAGCTTTTAATCCGTGATTTCCCGACTCATCAACAAAAAAGTAATATTTCAAAATGAATGGCTTAAAATTGGAAACTAAAAATAGTTAAAATCTTATAACAAACACCATTTCACCCTATGGGTTCAATTTTTTTGAAAAAACGCTACAAGCAACCATTTCACCCTTCACCCGTCAATAAAGTAATTATGCTAAATCCCCGTTATCTTATCCTTAGTTGCTTACTACTTGCATCTGTTTTTCTTCAGGGGCAAACATCTTCCACTATTCGTATTATTCCCAATGCTGCTGTCGGTTATACTTTTGGAAAAGGTATCAATTGTACTCTTGGCTTTGGTGTTTCTTTACTGGATTATCAAATTGGTAAAGCAAATGCGTATTCAGGATTAGATGTTTCATTTACCGTGTTTACGCATAAAAAAGATATTTACAAAGAAGGATTGTATCGCACCATTGCTGTGAATTTATTAAATGTGGTGAATGAAATGGCAATTGTGAAGCTGGGTGTTACAAAAACAAAATTTAAATGGGGAGTAAATAAAGTAAATACAATTCGTTCGAGTTGGGGGCCTAATATCGATCTTGCTTTTAAACCTGTGGAATATGGTCCGGCTGTTGGGTTTCGTTATTTTACACTTAACAATGCCTGCATGGGTATTGGACAATCCAATCCTACTTTTTTATATGTTGGTTATCAATATCCAATTTTAATATCGGGAACAGAAAAGAAAAAGGAAACCAAACCCTTGTTTTAATTTTATCTTTTCTCTACTGTCTCGCGTAGTGACCAATATTGTTTGTAAGAGTCTTACATTCAATCTACAGAAAGTGTCGTTAGGGACTTAGGTTTAAACTGTACAACTAAATTGCCAAAGGCAGAGTCAAGCGGCTACTTACGCTCAGAAAAAAATCTCTGCGGTTCTCTGCGCCTTCTTTTTGCTCTCTGCGGTTAAACTCTCACCCTCTCCAAATCCTTATTAGCAGGTCCGTTTATCACTTTGCCAGCATACGTAAATCGGCTTCCGTGGCAAGGACAGTCCCAACTTTTTTCATCGTTGTTCCAGTTCACAATACATTTTAAGTGGGTGCATTCGGCAGAAACTAAAAATAGTTTTCCTGTTTCATCGCGGTAGGCTCCACATTTTTTTCCTTTTTGAACTATAACTTTTCCTTCTCCTTTTTGAACGGTGTTAATGTCGGAACTTTCTTTTTTAAACCATTTTTCAAGAATAGCAATAAAGTCATCTTTTAACATTTTGAAAAAGGGTTTGCTTGCTTTTAAAGTAAATCGCGCTGGGTCATAAATTTTTTCCCATTTATTTTGTTTGCCATTAATTAAATCGGTGATTAGCATTCCTCCAATGGTGCAATAGGTCATTCCAATTCCAGCTGTTCCAGTAATGATATAAACATTTTTTTTATCAAAACGGTTTCTGCCAATGTAAGGAATGGTATCCATAGGCACCAACACTTCACCAGACCAATGATGGACAATGGACTCAATAGGAAAGCGAGCTCTTGTCCATTTTTCCAAAAGTTCGTATCTGTGTTCTTCTTTTATATAACTTCTTTCACCAACGATGTGATCTTCACCACCACTTATGAGTAAGTCATACTCATTGTTATATGATGTTAATCGTACGTAATGATAGGGAGTTTGTTTTATGGAATTGTGGTACCCTGTGTCGCACCACAAAGCTTTGGGAATTGTATTTTTTTTAACAAGCGCTCCAATCACATAGGTGCGGTACGCCCATTGTTTTAACATCATGGTGTAAGTATCGTTCACTGGTGCATTGGTGGCTACCACAACATGCTTTGCTGAAATAGAAAATCCTTTGTCCGTAAAAACACCTGTTGAGCTAATGGATTCCGCATGGGTATTCACAAATATTTTTCCGCCTTTATTTTCAATTGCTTTACACAAGCCCAATAAATATTTCATTGGATGAAACTGCGCCTGGTTTGGTATGGCTAAACAAGCTTGTTCGGAAGGAACTCCAGGAGTTATTTCTAAAAGTCTGGCATCTATTCCACAGCGGAACATTGCATTCATCTCTTTTTCTAAGTTTTCTTTTTTGTCGTTGGGGTGAAGAAATAAATAGGTGTTTAGTCGTTCAAATTCGCAATCAATATTTTCTTTGTTAACAATATCTTCTATATAATCGATCGCCATTTTGTGGCTTTCGGCAATGAGTGCGGTATTTTTTTTACCGAAGATTTCTTCCATAGTATAATAGCGGTCGTCCAAGGCAGTGGTAATGTGTGCAGTAGTCCTTCCGGTTTCGCCACTTCCTATTTGACCATCCTCCAACACAATAACTTTTTTTCCTGAAACAGCGAGGCAATAAGCCGTTGTTAATCCAGCAATTCCACCACCAACAATTACCACATCGGTTTTCAAATTTTCCTCTAAAGCTTGGTGATGTGTGTCCTCAACTGCATGATCGAGCCAACAGGTCATGTTTGTTCCGGCTGTGCGGTTTCCAGTTTCAGAATTACTGTTGGTGTGCAATAAAAAAGCCATGTAAAATATTTTTTAAGTATTATTAAAAAATGAAAAATTTAGTCTTTGGGGCTTTCGCCTAAAATTTGCAATCAAATGGGCTACAAGCTCGCCTACCTATTCGTTGGTCGCAGTTAGAAGATTAGAAAATAACCGCGTTCTTGATGCCCATTGTGCTAACCTGACATAATTGCAAATTCCCAAAAACTAAATTTTTAATTTTTTCTTGTTGTTCACTGGGTATGAAGTAATACTCTCTATTATCCAACTTCATTTATATGTAAACAAGAACTGTGACAAAGGTGGGTGAATCGAAATGCAGATGTGTTACAAATTAATTGGGATTTATTGTAAAAAAATCTGCGTTATTAGATGTTGGATTTCAGGTGGTTTCAAAACCTGTCAATCCCGCCAAGTGACTCACACTAAAAGAGATGACTCGGCTTCGTTTCTCGAAAGAAGCTGAACAGACGAAATAACACGGCTAATGAAATTTAGTATTTCTTGCGAAACTGCAAATACTTTTTCCTTGGCGGTTCGCTATTTATTTCCTTTAACTTCTCATACGCACTCTGCAAGGATTCGGGAACTTCGCCTTTGTAATTAATTTTGTAAAACGAAAAGCCATTGAAGGGAACCGTGTTTTCAGATGTGAGAAATATCAGTTGTTTTTCGGTAGAGTTCTCTTCAAAATAAGATAGAAAAACATCTTTTCTTTTTTTAATCAAGCGTTCATATTGTTCGTTTACAAAGTCCGTTCCCACATACCTGTTGCATTTGTCTTGAATGGTAAACAGCATGGAATCGCTGGCATAGTTGTTTAGGAAAAGAACAAAGGTAGTATCCTTAATTGCCATTTTTTCAATGGAGATAGAATCCTCTTCGGTCATCTTTCCTTTTCCTTTATATTTTTGCGCCATAAAATATTTTTTCTTGGCTTCAAAAAATAGAATGTATTCCTTTTCCTTTGTTTCGTATTTGAATGATTGAACAGTGATTTTTGCGTCAGGATTGTCTTTTAAAAAATTAGCCATTCTTTCCATGAACCGCTCTTTTGTTTCCAAAAGTTTCGCTTGATGCATTGCCCAATTCAATGAAATAGCTTTTTCTACTTCGGTTTCAGTGTTTCTTAATTCAATGGTATAAGGAGTGGTGGGCGGTTTTACAAAAATATTTTCAACGGCATCCCATATCACATCTTTCAAATGAAAGGTTGGCGATTTTAAATCACCTGATATCGGAATCTGATAATCAATTACATTGCCGCGTTCTCTTACCACCGACATAATCAAAGGTATTGGAAGCCATCTCGTATCTTCTTTTCTGATGCGTTTAGAAATCCTTGGATCGATTGCAATAAAATGATTACTGCTGTAAATAATATCACTACGTACTTTCCAATTGCCATGTAGTTCAATTGTTCCTCTGTCCAAGGGAAAAGAAGTATAGGTAATTAAGTAAGGATTAAATAAGGTTGCAGGAACTTTGTGGATGCCGTAAGTCATGTCGAAATCCTTGTTATTCTTCGGGTTCATACTTACTTCCAATTTAATCAAACCATAAGGTTTGATGTCGCTATCCATAAAAAGTTTCACCCATCTTTTATTATTGTCGATGGAATCACCTTTTACGTGAATATTATCGAGGGCCATCGAAAATTTTTCGGAAACAGAATAGTCATCAAATAAAAGGTTTCCTTTACTAATGTCCAGATTATTTATTATGTAATCACTTTTTAGGAAATTTTTGAAAACTACTTTTACATAATCAGCAATTTTAATGATTAAGTTAAATTTTTCAGGATTCTTGCCGCCTACTCTTGCCGCTTTTTTACCAAACATGCGTTGAAAATTGTCCAAATTGTTGTCGTATTTTTCGTATTTGAAAAACGGGCTTACAAGAGCTGCGGTATCGAAATAGAATCTTTCTTTTTTGGGGTCAAGTTCATCAATGCCCACCGAAAATTTCTTGAACGAAGCATAATCTTCTCCCGGCTTTTCTCCGAAATGAAAATCGCTGATGGCCAAATCACCTCTCAAATTAATTTGTTTCTTATCGCGTAAATTTCCAACTGCTAGGAGTTTCGCATCCGCAATGGCTGAAAAGTTGCCGTAATTGGAGAGGTCGCGAAGATATTGTTCAAAAACACTTAGGTCGAATTTTTTGATAACTGCTTCCAAACGATAGTCCAGCGTTTTTACGTTGAGCGCAAATTCACCCTTCACTTCACCACTTCCAATGCCTGGTTCAAAAAAGAATTGCCCTTTTAACGTATCAGAATTCCAGTATTTTCCTTCGCTCCTAAAATTAAATTTACGGATGGAATAAAGGATAGGAATGACTTGTTCCCTGTAAAAAATTTCGGCATCATTTATTTCAATATTGAGGATGCTAAAGTGAATAGGATTTTTATTTTTATCTTTTTCGTCTTTGGAAGAGAATTTTTCAATCAGGTCGGTAAAGTTAAAATGTTTAATGTTTTGAGTAATGGTTCCTTTGGGCTGTTTAACAGCAATGGAGCTTATTTCAAATGTGTGAGAAAACAATTTCGTCATCGATATGTCGGCATTTACTACACTGGAGGAAAAGAAAACCGTATCGTTGCCTTGTTCATATATTTTGAGATTACTAATGTAAATACCACCAGTAAAGGGATTTACGTAGGTCCAATCCATCGTAATTTCGCGACCGGTATGTTTTACATCGTATTTTTCAACCAGGTATTTCGCAATAGGGGAAATGAATACAATCACTAGTATTGCTGCTATGAGGATAGTGATTGAAAAGGACAGTATTATTTTTTTCCACCTTTTTAGAGGCTTTTTTTCTTTTTTTTTTTCTCTTGCAAATTAGTTTCTTATAAGAAGAATTTTCCCCCATAGCAAAGCAAATATCGTAAACTTTGTTTAGCCAAGTTTTACACTTTTATTGGAAAATGTTGCAAAAAAATTGGAAGGGTTAAATGTTGTGCTTATAACGAAGGCCATTTTCCCTTCAAAGAAATCATGTATTTTCGGAGGTCTGAGTGATACGTTTCTACAAATTCTTTATTGAAGAGTTCGTATTGAGAATCGTAGCGGGTAAAGGTCATAAAAAAAGCATTGCCTTCCTGAAAAGCCTGTAAGGTATAATTGAAATAACTTTTTTTGTTGAACAAAGGTAAACGGTTTACGCCCAACACAATTTCCATGATGAGTTCATTCTTCTTTATTTTCATCTGCTCTTCTGAAATGCCTCTGCCCAATAAATGATACAAACTGTCGAGTCGCTCTGTGCTTTTTAAAATGTATTCATTAAAGAGATGTTCATCTACTTTGTTTTGCTCGTAATCAATGTATTGTTTTGAATCTTTTCCAAACTTATAGATGAGAAATTTTTCTGCTCCTTTGTCGCCAATAAAATTTGCGAGGTTTTCATTAAAATCAACATTGTCTTTTACAAACAAAGTTCCATGTGTGAGTTCGTGAATGATGAGGTTGGCTAAGCTGCCATCTGTTCGTTTTAACATGTTGGAAAGAATAGGATCCTTGAACCAACCTAAGGTAGACCAGCCGGAAGGACTGTATACATCCACATCATAACCATCTGCTTTGAGTTTTAAAATTTCTTTTTGCGCTTCTTTTTTATCAAAAAAACCTTTGTAAGGAACAGTTCCCAAAACAGGAAAGGTCCATTCTTTGGGAATAAGCGAATAGGGTTCACATGCAGATATGTTTAATAAAGTAGCGGTTTTTCCTTGATCAAAAACGGTTTCATAATTTTCACTCGGGTTTATACCAAGACTATCAATAGTAAATTTTTTTATTTCAGCAATCAATACTAGTTTTTGTTTTAAGGAATCAGGGAAAGAAGCATCGTTCAATACATCATTAACAGGTTCAGCGTTCATGACTATTGAAATTTGCCCGGCACCTTGCTGAATACCGTAGACAGCCATTTTGTTCCAAAACAAACAAAGCAGGAGGAAGGAGAGAAGTAGGAGTTCAAAAAAAAGTTTGATGCTCTTTATCATGGTATAAAGGTATTAATAAAATATGATGAGTTTAACCGCAGAGGTTTTTGTGGCGTCATTGCGAGCGAAGAGAAGCAATCTCATAGTGTTCAGAAGTGCGATTATAAGATTGCCGCGCTTCGCTCGCAATGACGTTGATTAAAAGACTGATCCTTCGCAGTGACGCTCTGTAACTCTCAAATCCATCAGCACTTTCGGAGCTTAATCCCTCTCCTTTGGAGAGGCGTTTGGGTGAGGTCCACAAATTTTCATATATTTGGTTTCCAATTTAAAAAAAAGTGTTTTTTTTACTCTCTAAATTGCTCTCTTTTGTAATCAGTCCAATAGTTTGGATCATTACTCTGTTGTTTGTTTTTGTGTACTCAAAAAATGAGAAACGCAGAAAGAAATGCTTCTATTGGGCATTCGGATTGATTCTCTTTTTTTCCAACAGTTTTATTTTTGATGAGTTTGCCAGAGGATGGGAAATTCCGGCTACACAATACGAAGACCTTGAAATGTATGATGTGGGGATTGTATTGGGTGGAATGAGTGTGTATGATGAAGAGTATGAACGTCCTCAATTTTATAGAGGTGTGGATCGTTTGATGCAAACAGTGGAGTTGTATAAATTGGGAATGATTAAGAAGATAATTTTTACCGGTGGCTCCGGAAGTATCTTGCATCCAGAAATGAGAGAAGGAGATTATATTAAACGCTATTTGTTATTAATGGGGATTCCTGAAAAAGATTTTATTATTGAATCGAAATCTCAGAACACTAGAGAGAATGCTTTATATACGAAGAACCTGATTGATGAGAAAAAAATTAAAGGACGTTTTTTATTAATCACTTCTGCTTTCCACATGCGCAGAAGTTTGAATTGTTTTGAAACTGTTGGAATGGAAGTAACACCATACAGCACAGATAGATATGCCGGTCCTCGTAAATTCGAATTCGATCATTTGTTTATTCCTAATACTTCCGCCCTAAACGATTGGAGCACATTGATACACGAGGTGGTTGGTTATGTTACTTACAAAGTTATCGGTTACGGTTAAACCAAATTTAGCCGCAGATTCGCAGATAAAAAAATAATTTTAAGAGATTATATTGCTTCATCCTTCTTAGTGAACACTGCGGAGAAGGACTAAAACAATAATAGATTTAGGAAGCATCATAATTAGTTTTAACTAATTATAAATCTGCCAAAATTTAACAGGAGATAAAAAATCTGCGAATCTGCGGCTCTAAATGAAATGTTATTTGTTAAGGTTAAACTCTGCTTCCAATTTTTTATTCTTTTCTGTTCCAAAATACAATTCATTCGAATTGTCATAAAAGTTCGAGTAGGCATTGCTTAAATCAATTGCTTGAAGTTTTGTGGTTGGATAAAGTGTGATGGTTTTGTCGCTCACTTTTATTTTTATCGGCAAAACAAAATCTTCATTGGTGTTTTTCCACCGGAAATATAATTTATCATTCTTCCAGCAGAATTCTAAAAACGGAGCTTCGCGCTGATACAAGTATTGTTTAAAAAACCAATTGTAATCTTTTCCGGTTTTCGTATTTACCAAATCGATAAATGTTTCAGAAAAAATTTGTTTTTGATTGTTCTCGATTCGGAATGTTTTTAAAATATCAAAAAATAAAGAATCGTTACTCATTGTTGTCCGCAGTGTATGCAAAATCCATGAGCCTTTACCATAAATATCTCCATCGTGATAATCGAAATAACGAATTTCTCTTTGTCTCACAACTGGGCGTTTATTTAAAATGCCTACACGTTGCCAATACATATAATTCAAATATTCCTGGTATCCAGAAATGCTTTCTACAAAAAGTGCTTCACAATAACTTGCAAACCCTTCATGAATCCAAGCGTCAGATAGGTCGGCAGCAGTTACACTGTTTCCCCACCATTCATGTGCTGTTTCGTGTAAGATGATGTAATCGAATAAATTTTGATAATCGTTTTTATAACCATTCCCATAAGCAATTGCCGATTGATGTTCCATTCCTGCATAAGGCGATTCTACCAATTTAAACCCATCACGTTGCCACGGATATGCTCCAAACATTTTTTCGTAAAAGGCCATGTGCTTTTTTACTTGTTGAAAATGTAGTTTTGCTTTTTCATAGTTGTAAGGCAAAACATAGTGATTTAAATGAGTGGTTTTCCAAGAAACTGTGCTGGCATAAGAATCATGAATCAATTCAAAATCTCCAACATACAAAGTAACATTGTAATTGTTGATTGGATAAGAAATGTGCCAATGAAATGTTTTTTTATCGGCAGTGCTAGAAGTGTCTTTCAAAACGCCATTGCTAACGGCAACTAATTTTTTAGGGACAGTGATGGTTATGTCGGTGCTGTCAGCTTCATCGTTCATGTGGTCTTTGCTTGGCCACCACAAACTGGAGCCTTCGCTTTCACATGCTACGCCAATCCAAGGATTTCCATTTTTATCTTTTTTCCATACAAATCCTCCATCCCAAGGTGGACGTTTTGCAGCGATTGGTTTTCCTTCATAAGAAACGGCAATAGAAAATGTTTCGCCAGCTTTAATTGTTGCAGGCATTTTAATAAATAGCGCACCTTCTTCTCTTGTATAATTTAGTTTCTGTCCAGCAGATTCAATATTTTTTACAATCATGTTTTTGTAAAGATCGATTTGCAGTGTATCGAAATTGCTAAGCGCCTTCGCACTGATAATCACCTTTCCGGAGATGAATTTTTGTTTAGGAACAATTTCAATGTTTATGTCGTTGTGAAAAACATCAAAGCAGGTTCTGTATCTGGTAGTTTCGGCTAAGAGTTTATTTTGTTTTGTTTCCTTTGGATACGTTCCTGCTTTTTTAGGATTATGAACATTAAAGTGAACACCTAATGCTCCACATGAGGAGAGGATGATGAGGAGAAGGATTGCAAGTAATGCTTTGTTAAAATTGTTCATAGTGTAATTTACATTATTATATTACTTATTGTTTCGAAGTCATTCCCCTCTCCTTCGGATAGGGGTGAGGCCTTAATCAAACATCCACAATAATACAGGTTTCTCCGCTGCTTTTAATTTCGGATCAACTATTTTCATGAATTTATTATCAACAGCCGGACAACCCCAACCTTCGGGAGTGCCATTGGGATAAACTTCTGAGTCGGAAACATCGTCCCATGAATGTAAAACAATTTCTCTTTTTAAAGCATTGCTGTTCGTGCTTTCCAAACCATGTAATAAATAATTCACTTTTATTCCCCAATTACTATATCCACGTTTTCCAACTTTAAATTTTCCGATGGAGGTACAATGACTATCAGGAGTATTACTGAATTTTGGTTTTTCTTTTGTAGTAGCTTCACCCCATGGATTAGAACCGCAACCATGTGCGCACATACCTTCAGCAAGAATGCTGTCTTTTTTTAAATCATATAAAAATGCTCGTTTTTTTCCTGAATGAATGGTCATATCAATTAAAATACAGAAGTCGGTGTTGTAGCCATTCGTTTTGCAAAAAGTAATAGCCAGTTTGCTTTTTTCTTTTAAACGAGTGCTTGTTTTGCTATCCGTTTTATAGGAGAGTGATGAGATGCAAAAGAGGAGAAGAAAGGAAATCTTATACATGTGTGTTTTTATCTGATAACGTCAATTGTAGCTAATATAGTACATCATCGCAATGACGTTCCAAAAATAAGAAAGAGTCCCGGGCTTCGGAACTCTTCTTACTTGTTTTAACAATAATTGCGTAATCGGTTCTTCGAATTACATAGAATCAATTTTTTCAATAGAAGCCAATACATTGTCTCCTAATTTGTCCTTTAACTCAGCAAACATTTTTTTTACTTCTGCTCTGGTTTTTAATTTTTTGCTGCTATTTACCTTAGCAATTAACTCATCAGCTAAGTCAACACATTTGTCTACTTCTGATTCAATTTGTTTTTCATTTTTACCGTCACCGTTTAGTAAGGCATTGTAATACTCTTCAATTACATCACCAATTAAATGATTGATGTTTTTTTTGATCGTTCTGCGATTTGCCATTTTTCTTTTTTTTTAGTTCTATTTGTATACTCTTTTATTACTTTTTTCAATGTTCCCCAATCCCCCAATCACTTAGTCCCCCAATCACCTAATCAGCCAATCCCGCCAACTGTTCTTCAATGGCCTTTATTTTAGATTCGGCATCTGCCAGTTTCTTCTTTTCATTTTCAACCATTTCTGGTTTTGCATTGGCAACAAATTTTTCATTCGCCAATTTCAGTTGCACCGATTTCAAGAAACCTTTATTGTAGTCTAGGTCTTTCGCCAAACGTTCTTTTTCAGCAGCCACATCAATGTTTTGAGAAAGTGGCACATAATATTCGGCATGTTTCAATACAAATGAAATTGCTCCATCTACTTTTGCATTTACATAACTGAAATTGCTCAAATTGCAAAGCTTCACAATTATTCCATCGTAAGTTTTAATAATCTCTCCTTGATTTACTTTTTCGAATACTTCGAGTTTTTCTTTGGGAGAAATATTTTTTTGTTTACGAATGTTACGGATGTTTGTAATCACTTCCATCACTACATCAAAATGTTTGATGATATCAGCATTTTCATTTTTAGATTTCGGCCATTCAGCAACAATGATGCAGTCTTTCTCAGTTCTATCAGAAATCAAATGCCAGATTTCTTCTGTAATGAAAGGCATAAACGGATGCAATATTTTTAATATTTTCTCAAAGAAAACAATAGTTGCATCGTATGTTTCTTTGTCGATAGGCAATGATTTACCATCAACAAATTCGGGTTTAATCATTTCTAAATACCATGCACAGAAATCGTCCCATACCAATTTGTATGTTGTCATCAAGGCTTCACTCATTCGGTATTTTGAATACAAGTCGTTGATGATTTCTAATTGCTCGTTGAACTTTGCATCAAACCATTGTGCAGCAATTTTATTTGCGTCATTTGGTTTAATGTCAGCGCTCACTTCAAAACCGTTAATTAATCGGAAGGCATTCCAAACTTTGTTGGAGAAATTTCTTCCTTGTTCGCACATGCTATCATCAAACGGTAAATCGTTTCCTGCAGGCGAACACAATAACATTCCCACACGCACACCATCCGCTCCGTATTTTTCAATCAGCTCAATTGGGTCGGGAGAGTTGCCAAGCGACTTACTCATTTTACGACCTTGTTTGTCTCGCACAATTCCTGTGAGGTAAACATTTGTAAATGGTTTCTTGCCACGGTATTCATATCCGGCAATAATCATACGTGCTACCCAGAAAAATAAAATTTCTGGAGCGGTAACTAAATCGTTGGTTGGATAATAATAGTTAATGTCTTTTCCATCCGGATTTTTAAATCCATCAAAAACACTTATCGGCCACAGCCATGAAGAAAACCAAGTATCTAAAACATCTTCATCTTGTTTTATTTCTTCCGCTTTAAATTTGAAACCTTGAATTTGAAATTGTTCAAGAGCGAGCTCGCGTGTTTTTGCTACAGCCAATTTTCCATCGGGGCCATACCATGCTGGAATTTGTTGTCCCCACCATAATTGACGAGAGATACACCAATCGTGAACATTTTCCATCCAATGTTTGTAGGTGTTTACAAACTTTTCTGGAATCAATTTTATTTCTCCATTCAATACATTTTCCAAAGCAGGTTTCGAAATAGTATCCATTTTCAAAAACCATTGCATGGATAATTTAGGTTCAATAACAGCATTGGTACGTTCGCTGTAACCCACTTTATTTTTAATGTCTTCGATTTTTACAATCTGCCCCATCTCTTCCAAATCTTTCGCAATTTTTTTACGAACTGCAAAGCGATCTTCACCAATATAAAATTGAGCAGCAGCGCTCATCTTCCCATCAGAAGCAATGGTATCAATTACTTCTAAGCCATGCTTAACTCCTAAATTGTAATCATTAATATCGTGTGCAGGCGTTACTTTTAAAGCACCTGTTCCAAATTCCAAATCGATATAAGTATCAAAAATAATGGGCACCGAACGGTTCACCATTGGAATAATAACTCGTTTTCCTTTTAAGTGTTTGTAGCGTTCATCATCAGGATGCACACAAACAGCTGTATCACCTAATATCGTTTCTGGACGAGTAGTTGCAATTGTTATCCACTCTTCTTCTTCCTCTCCTTTGGAGAGGACCGGGGAGAGGCTTTCAATTTTATATTTTACATAATATAATTTCGAGTTTACTTCTTTGTGAATTACTTCTTCATCCGAAACAGCAGTTAAGCCTTGCGGATCCCAATTCACCATTCTTACTCCACGATAAATTTGTTTTTTATTATATAAGTCGATAAACACATCTATAACAGCCTCGCTCAAATCATCTTCCATGGTAAAGCGGGTACGATCCCAGTCGCAGGAAGCGCCTAGTTTTTCCAATTGTTTTAGGATAATTCCACCGTATTTTTCCTTCCATTCCCAGGCATGTTTCAAGAAATCTTCACGAGACAGGTCTGTTTTTTTAATGCCTTTTTCAGCCAATAGCGCCACTACTTTTGCTTCGGTAGCAATAGAGGCATGGTCGGTTCCGGGAACCCAGCAGGCATTTTTACCTTGCATACGGGCTCTGCGGATAAGCACATCCTGTATGGTATTGTTAAGCATGTGCCCCATGTGAAGCACACCCGTTACATTGGGCGGTGGTATAACTATTGTGTAGGGTTCACGCTCATCGGGCGTTGATTTAAAGAATTTATGCTTAAGCCAATGGGCATACCACTTATCTTCTGTTATTTTTGGGTCGTATGTTTTAGGAATTTCCATATATATTTACTTACTTCGTTCTGATAAAAAGTAGGCAAATCTACTAAAAATTAATTTTCCTTTCTTTTTTTGATTATGGCATGGTTTTGGCTGTTAATCAGATAAGGAATTCGAGTCTCAAAAACGATTAAATTGTATATTAAAATGAAAAAATTAGCCTTTACATTTGGAACACTATTGTTGACAGCCTTTGTTGCTGTAGCACAAGAAAAAGTAGCAGCTCCAGCAGCTCCAACAAGCAACGCAGAAATTACATTTGATAAAGAAACCCATGATTTCGGTACAGTTGAATATGCTGGTAACGGGACCTATGAGTTCAAATTCAAAAATACAGGTAAAGAACCCTTAATCATTTCGGATGCAAAAGGATCTTGCGGTTGTACGGTTCCTACTTATCCTAAAAATGTGCCTATTAAACCAGGTGAAACTCAGGTAATTAAAGTGACTTACGATACAAAACGTGCCGGAAACTTTAATAAAACAGTAACCGTTACTTCGAATGCAAAAACGCCCTCTAAGCTTTTAACAATAAAAGGAAAAGTAGATCCGGCTCCGGTTGAAGAAACGTTTCCTTCCAACGGAAAAAAAGATGATGGCGCAACTCCATTAGAAAAACACTAAAAATAATTAAACTAAATAATAAATCTCAAAATCACAGACAATGAAAAAAGTTATCCTATCAATTGGCTTAATGTTATGTGTTGCGGTAGGTGCAAATGCACAAGAAGCCGTAACTCCTAACCCCGTAAATCCTAACGCTGCAAAATTTAAATTTGAAACAGAAGTAATGGATTACGGAACAATCGAACACAATGCAAATGGTGATCGTGAATTCAAATTTACAAACGTTGGTAAGGAACCATTAATCATTTCTAATGCGGTAGGTTCATGTGGATGTACAACTCCAGTTTGGCCTAAAGAGCCAATTAAGCCAGGTGCTTCTGCAATTATAAAAGTTCACTATGCTACAGATAGAGTTGGGCAATTTGAAAAAACAATTACATTGACTTCAAATGCTGAAACGCCTTCAAAAATTATTAAAATTAAAGGTGTTGTAAAACCAGATCCAACACCAGCACCGGCACCGGGAACAGTTGCTCCTGCTGAGCAAAAGCACTAATTTGTTTTGTTTTATTAGTATCTATTTCAAGCCCTTTTGATTCATTTCAAAAGGGCTTGATTTTTAATGAGACTTGTATTTTCATGAAATGAAAATTTAGTCTCATTTATCCCGCAGAATTGCGGAATCTATTCATGAGAGTGTGATTTGTATATTTTCATGAAATGAAAAGTTAGTCTCATTTATCCTGGAGAATTACGGGATTTTTTTCTAGATGTGTTTTTTGGAATGAAAATTGCTTTTTTACTTAATAAATAAACCAATACTCCCTAAAATGAAAAAAGTAATTCTCTTAATCTGTCTTTCAGTTTATCTGATTGATGCATCTGCACAAGAAGCTGTAGTGTTAAATTCAAATGGTGCTAAAATTAAATTTGATTCGGAAATTATTGAATATGGAATTATTCAACAGGACGCGAATGGAAATAGAGAACTTAAATTCACGAATATTGGAAAAGAACCAATCATTTTGCAGAGTGTAAATTCTTCTTGTGGTTGTTTGGTAGCAAGTTGGACAAAAGAACCTATTGCTCCTGGTAAGTCAGGGGTGATTAAGGTTCAATACGATACCAAAAGAGTAGGTAAATTTGAAAAAACACTTACGGTTCTGTCTAATGATGTTGATAGACCTTCCATCGTAATAAAAGTAAAAGGAGAAGTGTTGGCACCTAAATAATTTCTATCTTTAAGTTATGCATTTTATCAAAATAATATTGATTCTTTTTACTTTTGCTTTTGCAACAAGTGCTTTTTCCCAAGAAATTAAATTCAAGGAAACCAAACACAATTTTGGTTTTGTGCACGAAGGTGATACAGTAAAGATTGATTACGAATTGAAAAACATCGGAGACAAATCTTTGATTATTTCCAATTATGAAGTGGAATGTGGTTGCACAGCTATGCAGAAAGTGGAAAAAACAATTGAGCCGGGAGAAACATACATTCTAAAAGTAACTTTTGATACACATCAAAAATACGATCGTCAAGACAGAACTATAAAGATAATTTCTAACGCAACAAATTCACCTGCCGAATTGCGTTTTAAAGGTGTGGTACTGAAACCAAAGAAAAAATAAAACTATTCTACACTCCCGTCACACTGAGCGTAGTCGAAGTGCAAAGGGTTAGGAGAGGGCTGGGGAGAGGTCTTAAAAAAAATACTAACTTTGGGCAATTAAAACAATCAAAAATGCCAAAAGTGTCTTCCAAAGGCAATTCAATGCCTTCTTCACCTATTCGTAAATTAGTTCCATTTGCTGAAGCAGCAAAAAAACGCGGAACAAAAATATACCATTTGAATATCGGTCAGCCCGATATTGAAACGCCTGAAGTAATGCTCAACGCAATTAAGAATGCCGATATCAAAGTATTGGAATATTCTCATTCTGCTGGTATTGAATCGTACAGAAAAAAATTAGCTGGTTACTATGGAACATTCAATATCCATATTGATGAAAATGATATAATTATTACAACGGGTGGTTCGGAAGCAATCTCCATTGCAATGATGGCTTGTTTTAATGATGGAGATGAAATTATTATTCCAGAACCATTTTATGCAAACTATAATGGATTTTCATGTGCAGCAGATGTGAAAGTAGTTCCTGTAAAATCATTTATTGAAACTGGTTTTGCATTGCCACCAATTGCTGAATTCGAGAAATTAATAACTCCCAAAACAAAAGGGATTATGATTTGCAACCCAGGAAATCCAACGGGCTACTTATATTCAAGAGAAGAGTTGGAATCGTTAAAACAATTGGTATTGAAATACGATTTGTTTTTATTGAGTGATGAGGTGTACCGCGAATTTTGTTACGATGGAAAAGAATATGTTTCTGTTATGCATTTAACAGGAATTGATAACAATGTTATTTTGTTAGATTCTATCTCCAAACGTTATAGTGCTTGCGGTGCTCGAATCGGAGCGCTGATTTCAAAAAATAAAGAAGTGATGTCGACAGCAATGAAATTTGCACAAGCTAGATTGAGTCCGCCTACGTTTGGACAAATAGGAGCAGAGGCCGCATTGAATACTCCCAAAGAATATTTTGATAAAGTTCAAAAGGAATATGTTTCCCGCAGAGATTTTGTAATTGAAGCGTTAAATAAAATGGAAGGTGTATTTTGTCCCAAACCAAGCGGAGCATTTTATTGTATTGCCCGTTTGCCAATTGATAATTCAGATAAATTTTGTCAATGGTTATTGGAGTCATTTGAACATGAAGGTCAAACAGTTATGTTGGCTCCGGCAACAGGCTTTTATTCTACTCCGGGAGCAGGAATAAATGAAGTTCGTTTGGCTTATGTACTAAATAAAGAAGATTTGAAAAATGCTATGATTTGTCTTGAAAATGCTCTGAAAGTCTATCCAGGAAAGGTAAATTAAGCAATTTGTAACAAACTATATTCAATCCCATCCGTGCAATGTACCGATGGGATTTGCTTTTTAACCCAAAATGGTTAATTTAGCTATCCCAAAACCTGTGGTAGGGCTAAATGGACAAATTAAAAACATACTTCTCTCGCAACATAATTGCTATTTTAATTTTTAGCACCTTGCTTTGCATTGCTACAAAAGTAAGTGCAAAATCCATTTTGGGTGGACCGGAAGATAGCGTTTCCACTTCTACAAAGCCAAAGAGTTTAATTCAAAATATGAATCGTGAGCAGTTGAGTTCATTGGTGGATTTCCTTTTTGAAATGGATACCATTCCAAGAGATCTGATGAGCGAGATCAATAAAGCAATTGCCTTTTTTAATATAGAAGACAATAAGAATGAATCCAAATCCGCTGTTAGTGCATCTTTTCCAGCATCCGATTTATATGGCAGTTGGGAGATAAATAATTTATTTCCTGAAAAAGATATGCTTAAATTAAAAGGAGATACTTCTGTTACACTTTTATTGAATGGTGGTGAACGTGGAGATTATTTTCATCCGTTTGACGGACCCATGACTTCCGGTTTTGGATGGAGAGACAGTGCTCAGCACAATGGAGTGGATATAGATTTAAACAAAGGGGACAAAGTGTGTGCAGCATTTGATGGAATGGTTAGAATAGCAAAGAGAAATGGCGGTTTTGGAAATGTGGTTGTTGTTAGGCATTATAATGGCTTGGAAACAGTGTATGCACATCTTTCAAAATTAAAGGTAAAACCGGGACAGGTAATTATTGCGGGGCAAGTGGTTGGTTTAGGTGGCAGTACAGGGCATTCAACAGGTTCGCATTTACATTTTGAAGTTCGTTTCAAAGGCGTTCCTGTAAATCCTAAATATTTGATTTCTTTTAAAGAACAGAAATTATTATACGATGAAATAACAATCAAGAAAACAAAATGGGGATTGGCAGCATTTCCAACAGGAGGAAAAGAACACATCGTAGAAAAAGGGGATACCGTTTTTGAACTTGCAAAAAGATATGCAACCACAACGGTTTCAATAAAAGAAATTAACGGGTTAACCGGCAGTAGAGTGAGACTCAAGCCCGGTCAAGTAATTTGCATTGCTCAATAATTATTATTGAACATTGTTTTTCAGTTTGTTCAGGCATCTCATAAAAGCATCTCTCATTCCTTCATATTGTGTTTCTCTTCCCAAATTACTTGTACGATGTGCTTCATTGATCATGTCGTTTGCATGCACAATTTGCTGATTGAGCCACTGAACTACTTCTTGTAACTGTTCTGAGTTCATCGGTTGTTAGTTTAGAGTTCTTTGTTAGTACGCTGCTGTTTATAATTTAGTTTCGTTATAGCTTACCAAAGACAGTTTTTTTAGGATATTTGTATGGATAATATAGACAAAAAATAATGTTTCGGAGCTTTGTAGATCAGCTAGAGAGTCTTTTAAGTAAAGAGTTACCAGGAGAAACTGCTCAGTTTTCGATGGCTCCAATTACTCGCAAGCGATTGTCGGATGTTTCTAAAGAAAATTACAATCCGAAACAAAGTGCTGTGCTAATCTTGCTTTTCCCAGAAGCAAATTCAATTAAAACAATACTTATTCAAAGAAGTAGTTATGATGGTGTACATAGCGGTCAAATTGCCTTTCCTGGTGGACAGTTGGATAAAAGTGATGCAGATTTAAAACATACTGCTTTGCGAGAAACTTTTGAAGAAATAGGAATCCCTTCCAAAAGTGTAAGTGTTATAGGTAGTTTAACAGATTTATATATTACTCCAAGTAATTTTTTAGTAAAACCGTTTATTGGTGTATTGGATCAAAAGCCCGATTTTATTATAGATACAAATGAGGTTGCAATGGTTATTTCTACCGATCTATTAGAACTGAATAATAAAGATATCAGAAAAGAGAAATCGATTTTGCAAAGCGGTGGATTTAAAATAAAAACCCCCTATTATGAAATAGAGGGTTTAACAGTGTGGGGTGCAACAGCAATGATGATAAGCGAACTAAATGCTGTTGTTGAACAAATTAAAATTACTTCTTCTTATTAAAATCGGTCATGATATTATCATAACACAAATAATAACTTCCTTTCGAAAGGTTTGCTATATCTAGTTTGTTCCCGAATCCACGTTTAATAACATTCCCGTAAGAATCAAAAACTTCATACATCGTATCGGCTGAAAAGTCTATTGCATCAGAAGATTTAGACATTGCATAAGTAGGTTGACCAGTAGCAGAAGTAAATGTTACTCCATCGGAAGATTTTGAAAGATCACCATAACCAATTTGTTTTACTCTGAATTTATTTTCACCAGAGTGAGCAGTTGTTTGAAAAGTATAGGTATTGCTTTCCATAGAACCTCCACCTTTCACTTCTCCAACAGGAATCCATTTGTTCCAACGAAATTGTTCAACTACATAAGGTAATGAACCCATTTCATTTTTTGTCGACCAATTTAAAATACCATTTTTATCAATGTTGATATTTACTACTTCAAATGTAGCTTTTGGTTTTAATGCTTCTGGATTTAATACTTTTGGACTGCAATCATCTTTGTGGCGAATCTCAACTATAACAGGAGTTCCAGGTTTGATTGAAAAAGCAGGAAAGTCAATTTCAAATGCTGAAGAGTTTACTTCATCTGTTGATACTTTACCATTGATGGTAATTTCATAAGTACAAAACCCTACGCCATTGCCTGCATAACCGTTCTGCACATATAGATTCTTGTCTTGATATTTACCTTCCACTACAATGATTCCTGAAAATGCATTGCCAAATGAAATTAAGAATAACGATGATAAAAGGAGTAATCTTTTCATTTTTATAATTAATGATAGTCAATTCGTCTACAAATATATATAATTTATCGAAAACATATCCTATTTTTTTTTGAAAAAAATCAATAAAAATGCCTTGGTGCGAAACTAAAGCTTTGATAATCAGTAGCTTAATGTAAAGTATTTTTTTAAAGAAATAATAAATGTTTTAACTTAACGATCCCATATAACGCCACAAATATGAATAATGCAAATAGCAACACTTTGTAACTTCCTTTAAACAATATTTTGTTGTCCCCTTTGTCTTTTCTATACGCCCAAATTATTCCGACTAAAAAAGTCAAAAAAAACACCAATGCAAAGATTAATTGTCCGCGAGAAAACATATTTGTTTAAAATCTGAACATCAAAAGTACTATTAATATAGCTTACTGATGGGAAAAGAAAAAAATAATTAATTGTGTTATTTGGATTAATTTTGCAGTAAATGGAGTTTTAAATTATGAATAGGCTTAAAATTGGTGCACTAATGATATTGTTGATTTTGTCCAACAATATTATTGCAGGTAAAATTGCAAAAGCTTACGATGCACTAAAAAGCTACAATTATTTTGAAGCCAAACGGTTGTTTGAAAAATCGTTAAAAAAAGAAACTTCTCCCGCAGCTTTTGGATTGAGTATTATTTATTACAGAACGGACAATCCTTTTTCTAATATTGATAGTGCCTATTATTATATTATTCTTTCCGAAAAAAAATTTCAATCCCTTTCCGAAAAAACGCAGATAAGTTATTTGCCTTATGGAGTAAGTGCTCTATTAATTGATTCGTTGAAGACTAAGATTCATCAAAAAGCATTTGAGTTTTATAAGAGTCAAAATACAATAGCGGCTTTAGATAAATACATTTCTATCTACGTAACAGCTCCTGAATGTTTTACCGCAATCGATTTAAGAAATGCATTGGCTTTTAGCGAAGCCAAAACGGAGGACACATATCAGGCATACGAGCATTTTATGGAAAGGTATCCATTTTCGAATGAGTTAAAAGAAGCCAGGGAGCTATTCTATCTTACGAAATTTAAGTCGCTTACAAAAAATAATACCATCGAAGCGTTTGAGCAATTTCTTGTTCAGGAACCAAACAGTCCATTTGCAGATGAAGCAAAAAATAAAATTTATTCGTTGACAACTAAAAATGGAACGGTAGAAGACTTTTACAAATTCGTAAAAAAATATCCGGATAATCCGAATGTTGAATATGCCTGGCTTACTTTGTATGCCTTATATACTCCTTCTTTTGACCTTGCCTCTCTGTTAGATTTCAAAACCGAATTTCCAGATTTTCCTTTTAAAGACATTTTAAAAGAAGATATTGAATTGAGTAATAAACTGCTTTTCCCTGTTCGAGAAAACGGCAAATGGGGATTTGTTGACAGTGCAGGTTATGTTGTGGTTCCTTGCATTTATGACTGGGTTGAAAATTTTTCGGAAGGACTAGCTGAATGTGGTTTGAATAGTAAATCAGGATTTATTAATAAAGCCGGAAAATTAATTATTCCATTTATTTATGAGCAGGTGGAAGCATTTAATAAAGGCTATTCTGTTGTTCAGTTTAATGAAAAATATGGGTTAATAAATAAATTAGGGAAACGAATTCTTCCTTATAGTTACGATGAAATTTCTGAGTTTTCGGAAGGTTTGGCTGCTGTTTCTGTGGATGATAAATTTGGTTATGTGAACGAACAAGGACTCGTTGTTATTCCAATCAATTACACAAAAGCATTTGATTTTAATGAAGGATTAGCTGCTGTAGAATTAGGCGGACAAAGTGGATATATCAGCAAGTCAGGTGAAATAGTTGTTGGGTTTAAATTCGATTGGGTAGATAATTTTAAAGGTGGATTGGCCAAGGTGAAGTCGTTGAAAAAATTGGGACTCATCAATAAAAAAGGAGAATTTGTTTTGCCCTGTGAGTATGATTTGATAGGAAATTTAAAAGAAGACTTAGTGATGGTGATGAAAGAACAGAAATATGGTTTTGCAGATAAAAATGGAAAATTAATTGTTCCGATTGAGTTTGATTATAGCAAAAATTTTTGGTTGCCACTTGAATATAAAAATGGTTATGCCGTTGCTGAAAAAAATGGAAAGCAAGGCTTGATAGATAGAACAGGAAAGTATATAACAGCAAAAGATTTCGATCGTATTGAGCCATTTAATGAAGGGTTAGCTCCAGTTATGAAAAAAGATAAATGGGGATTTATTGACGAAAAAACAAAATTACAAATCCCTTATACTTATCAATCTGTGAAAGAATTTAATAATTGTATTGCTCCTGTTTTAAAAAACAATAAGATTGGTTTGATAAATAAATCAGGAAAAGTAATTGTTGATTTTTTATATGAGGAAGCTGACGATTTTGTACATTTCAAAAATGGATTGTATGTTGTTATGCTGGAAGAGCAATATGGACTGGTCGATCTATCAGGGAAATTAATTGTTGCTTGTGAAGTAGATGTTATTTCTGAATTCAGAGGAAATATATTCAAGTTTGAGAAAAACTCGAAAATAGCTTATTACAATTCATTTTCTCGTTCCTATGTTTGGAAAGAAGCAGGCTTCTAAAATTACAATTTAATTTTTTGTCCGAGCTTTAATTTACTAGTAGCTTTTATACCATTCTTTTTACACAAAACTTTTGTTGTAGTTCCATATCGTTTAGCGATTCCCGATAATGTATCTCCTTTTTTTACAACATGGACTTTTTTTCCTTTGGAGCTGGCATATGTTTTAGCGGCAGCTTTTTTTGCTTCTGATACATAATCAAATGTTGCCATGTCGATGCACAACATATTAGAGACTAATTTTTTATCATCAAATGAAATGATTTCTGTAGGATTAATAGGATGACCTAAATAACGCACTTCGAAATGCAAATGACTGCCTCGTGAACGACCTGTGTTTCCTCCTAATCCAATTACGTCACCTGCAAATACTTCTTGTCCAACAATAACATTGATTTTTGATAGATGTGCATAGTAAGTTTCTAAGCCATTATCGTGACGGACAACAATCACATTTCCATAACTCTTGCTCAGTTTTGCGATTCTGATTTTTCCATCAAATGCAACATTTACAGAATCGCCTGTTTCCAAATCAATATCAACACCATAGTGGTAACGTTTTTTTCTAGGGCCAAATTTGGATGTTACTCTTCCTGAAAAAGGATGAACATAACCGCAGTTGTGCTCATTGAATAGTGCAAATTCTCGTACGCTATCGTTTAATGATTTCATATCCGCTTTCACGGTATGAATGTTTGTTGTATCCCATCCAGAATATATCCCACTAGTATATAAATCACCGGAATATAAACCACCACTGTATCTTTCATTAGTAGGAAAAAAAATAACAGAATCGGTAGGATCCATCAGTTCATCCTCGTCCATAGTAAATGGAATAGTGTCAGTAGTTGTTTGGGCACAAAGCGTAGTAGACGAAAAGTGTATGGTAAAGAGTATTAAAAAAAGTTGTTTCATATAATAAAAATTATCACGTCCGATTCTCTATCTGAGGCAATGATTTTATTATATAATTCAATTTATATAAGAATCACATCGGGGTGTACATTCGTAAATCAATAAAATTGGTACTGTCAGTATCCATGTTGTTGTTATGTCCAATAATTATCGGAATTACAAATATGTACATTTTTTTGAATTAGGCAAGTGTTAATTATTGTTAAGCACAAGTATTTTATACACAAACAAATGTTTAGTGTTTTGCAATTTTCGTGAATCGGTCGTCAGTTAGTGTTTTCAGAAATTCGAGAAGATCTATTTTTTCTGTGCTAGATAATGCAATTGGTTTAAACATAAGTGAATCCGAATTAATACTTCCCTTCACAAAATCGGAAGGAGAATTATAATAATCAATTACCTCCGAGAGTGTTTTGAACATGCCGTTGTGCATATATGGCGCTGTTACGGAAATATTTCTCAAGCCTGGAACTTTAAATTTTCCAATGTCAGAGCTGTCTTTTGTTGCGTCAAATCTTCCCATGTCTTTTAATTCTTTTCCATTAAATAAACCAATGTTTCTGAATTGATTGCCGGTAAAGTCGGGGCCAAAATGACAATCAAAACATTTTCCTTTTTCATTAAATATTTTTTGTCCGCGTTTGGCAGCCTCACTAATTGCTGTTGTATCCTCTTTCATAAATCTATCAAAAGGAGTATCGCCTGTTTCAAGTGTGCGTTCGAATGCTGCAATTGCGTCCAATAAATTGACTCTGTTAGGTAATTCCTGATATATTTTTTTAAAATAAGCAGAATAGTATTTGTCCGCGTTTAATTTTTTGATTGCTTCAGCAATTGGCAAATTCATTTCAATCGGATTTTCAATTGGTCCGGCAGCCTGATCTTCCAAAGTTTCTGCTCTTCCATCGTGAAAGAAAAAATTTCTGGCACTTTGATTCATGGCGCTTGGTGTATTGCGCGTGCCTATTTTCCCATCAACACCTTTGCTAAAACTGGATGTGTCAGAAAATGCGAAATCAGGGATGTGGCAAGAGGCACAACTGATTTGATTGTTCTGTGAAAGTATTGGGTCAGAAAAAAGCAATTCGCCCAACTCTTCTTTAGTAGTCGGCTCAGGTTTGTTTTTGTTAGATTCGTTTGAATTACACGAAAAAACAAAGAGTGTACTTGTGATTATTGAAAAGGAAAAAAGTAGTTTCATACATGTAAATTCTTCAACAAGATATTAAAAACATACAAAGTTAATTTAATTCGTTAGAAATAATCTTAATGCTATATTTGTAACATAATTTAACAAAGAAAATATAATCGTATGAAAACAGCAGAAATAGTTACAGCAAAAGGAACCATGAAAGTGGAGTTTTATGAAAAAGATGCTCCGGGAACGGTGAAGAATTTTTGTGATTTAGCTAGCAAAGGATTTTATGATGGATTAACGTTCCATAGAGTAATTCCAGGATTTGTAATTCAAGGTGGATGTCCGAATGGAACAGGCGCTGGCGGACCAGGATACAACATTAAATGTGAATTGGATGGCGATAACCAATTTCACGACAAAGGAGTTTTGTCAATGGCTCATGCAGGTAAAGATACGGGTGGTTCTCAGTTTTTTGTTGTTATTAGCAGAGCGCAAACGGCTCATTTGGACAGAAAACATACTTGTTTTGGAAAAGTTGTGGAAGGCTTGGATGTAATTGAGCAAATTCGCGGTGGCGATGTAATATCAAAAATCGTTATTCATGAAAACTAGGACTAATTTCCGTTAGAAATTGAATTTTACCATTGGTGTATTAACTCAAACAAACTTTAATATCAAACGTAAATTTGCTGAGAATTATTCCAAAACTACTTTATTGTTAGGACTTTTCAAAAAAAGGGAATGGTATCGTAGCAGCCATTCCCTTATTATTTTTCTATCTTTAATATAAAATATTGAAATGAAACGCATCTCGCTATCTCTTTTATTCTTTTTTGTTTCTACTCTTTTTTTATTTTCAGAAAACAGATATCAATTCACTGTTGATTTAACAAAATGTGTAAAAGATAAATTGTTTGTTGAACTAACAACTCCTGAAATTAAAACGGAGGAAGTGATCTACCGATTTCCTAAAATTGTTCCTGGTACTTATGAGATTTTAAACTTTGGACGATTTGTTTCCGATTTTAAAGCATTTGATAGTTTAGGAAAAGAAATGCAGATTGAGAAACTGGATCTAAATAGTTGGAAAATTATAGGAGCACAAAAATTAAGAAAACTCACCTATGAAGTAGAAGATACATGGGATACAGACATAAAAGAGCCCTATGTTTTTGAGCCTGGTGGAAGCAATTTTGAAGTAGGAAAAAATTTCGTTTTAAATCCTCACTGTTTGTTTGGATATTTTGAAGGAATGAAAAATACTTCGTATCAAATTAATATTATTCGTCCGGCTGATTTTTTTGGTGCTTGTAGTTTAACGGACGTAGTTTCAAAAGATAATATAGATACATATACAATAGCTGATTATAAAGATTTACAAGATGCCCCAATGATGTATAATGTGCCGGATACAACTGTTCTTAATGTGGGTGGGACACAAGTTTTAATTTCATTGTATTCTCAAAATAAAGTTGCCAGTTCGAAATTTATTGCGGAACAAATAAGTGAAATTTTATTTGCGCAGCAAGAATACCTTGGAGGGACATTGCCAATAAGAAAATATGTTTACTTAATTTACTTGACTCCAACAGGAAGCCTTTCGGGTGCAAGCGGTGCTTTAGAACACAGCTATTCATCCATGTATTTTTTACCTGAAATGGAACAGAAATATTTAGCACAAACCATTCGTGATGTTTCCGCTCATGAGTTTTTTCACATCGTTACTCCTTTAAATATACATGCAGAACAAATTGGTGATTTTAATTACAATGATCCCCAGATGTCGAAACATCTTTGGTTGTATGAAGGTACAACAGAGTATGCATCAGGTTTGGTTCAGATCAAATATGGCAGTATGTCCTTGTCGGATTACTTAAAAGTAATTGAGTCGAAAATTGCCGGTAGTAAAGATTATAATGATTCTCTTCCTTTCACTGTTATGAGTGAAGGGTGTTTAAAAAAGTATAAAGACCAATATTCAAATGTGTATCAAAAAGGTGCATTGATTGGTATGTGCCTTGATATTCAATTGAGATATTTATCAAAGGGGAAATACGGTTTGCAAGAACTCATGTTTGATTTAGCCAAAACATATGGCAAAAACAAATCTTTTAAAGATGAAGAGCTTTTTGAGCAAATTGTAAAATTGACATACCCTGAGATTGGAGATTTTTTTCGAAATTATGTGGAAGGAAATAAACCATTGCCGGTAAAAGAAATGTTACAGCTGGTAGGAATTGGTGCTGTTGATGCGAGTGGAAATAAGCAGCTTTCAATTGGCGGGATAGGAATTGGATTAAATACGGCCAATAACCGTTTGATGGTTGTTAACACCGCTTCTATGGATGATTTTGGAAGAATGATGGGATACGAAGAGTACGATGAATTAATAAGATTTAACGGAAAAAAGGTTACACTTAAAAATGCTCAAGAAGTAATTGGTAGTTTTATTAAAAACTCAAAGGAAGGAGATGAGCTGGTTGTGGTTGTTGGAAGAAGAAAATCAGAGACTTCAAAAGCAAAAAAAATAAAATTAAAAGCAAAGTTAATTCCTGTTCTACCTCCTGCAAGCAACAATTTGATTCCCTTAACAAATGCAACAGATGAACAGTTAAAGTTGCGTATTGATTGGATAGGTAAACACTAAATAGTCTAATGAGCAAAAAGGCACTTTATTGGATTTGTCAGATTGGAGGTTGGCTATTTTTAGTCTTAGCTCAGAGTTTATATTTGAAATTGAGCAATGCATTTAATATCGAAACAGCCACTAGTCAGTTTTTACTTTTATTTTTTGGAATTGTTTTGTCCCATCTGTATAGGAATTTTATTGTTGCTTTTGGATGGCTGAGAATAAAGATAATTATGCTTATCCCTCGTGTTATTCTTGCATGTATTTTTTTGGCAATTGTTGGTGATTATGCTCAATATGGAGTGGAAGTTTTGCTTGGTATAGCAGGAGACAAACACCAGAACACCATCACCATTGTTACCAATATTGTTAATTTAATTCCTTTCTTTTTCTCCTGGTCGTTGATTTACTTTTTATTTCACTTTATAGAAAATTATAAAAAAGCTGAAATCGAAAATTTAAAATGGGAAGCATCAATCAATGAAATTGAATTGAATAAATTAAAATCACAGTTGAACCCACATTTTATGTTTAATGCCATGAATAGTATTCGTGCGCTAGTAGACGAAAATCCTAGTAAATCAAAAGATGCGATAACTCAGCTTTCAAATATTTTGAGAAACACCTTACAGATGGGCAAAAACAAAGTTATTCCGTTTGATGAAGAGTTTAAAATCTTGAACGATTATTTAGCACTTGAAGCTATTCGTTATGAAGAACGTTTAAAAACTAGTTTGCGCATTCACCCTGAAAGTGATAATTTTAATGTTCCTCCATTGATGATTCAAACCTTGGTAGAGAACGGAATTAAGCACGGTATTTCAAAACTAATCAATGGGGGCGTTTTAGAAATCGAAACCGTTGTTAATGATGATATTTTGATTATTAAAATTATAAACAGTGGTCAGCTTAAGGAAAATGAGGTTTCTGAAAGTGGTTTCGGAGTTAAAAATACTAAGCAGCGTTTGCAGTTATTGTATGGAACCAGCGCATCGCTAAAGATTATGAATATAGACTCATCAAGAGTTTTAACAGAGTTAATAATCCCTAAAAACTTAATTAGCTATGAAAGCAATACTAATTGATGATGAGCGACTGGCTCGTCAGGAACTTAAAAGTTTATTAGCTTCTTATCCAGAAATTGAAGTAGTAGGCGAAGCAAGCAATGCAGAAACTGCAATTGAAAGCATTAAACTGCTAAAGCCGGATGTGATTTTTTTAGACATCCAAATGCCTGGAAAAAACGGTTTCCAATTGCTCGAAGAAATAAGTGGTGTTCCTGAAGTAGTTTTTGTAACAGCTTATGACGAATATGCTATTCGTGCTTTTGAGGTGAACGCACTGGATTATTTATTAAAGCCGGTGCAATCAAATCGTTTGGCAGAAACGATTAAAAAAATATTAAACAAAGAAAACAGTGAGAAGCCAGAATCAAAAGAACAATCACTTCCTTTAAATGATAATGATCAAGTGTTTGTAAAAGATGGCGAAAAATGTTGGTTTGTAAAGTTGAGTGATGTCCGTTTGTTTGAATCGGAAGGAAATTATGTAAGAATTTATTTTGATAAAAATCGACCATTGATTTTGCGTTCATTGAATAACTTAGATGAACGATTAAACAATAAAACCTTTTTTAGAGCGAGTAGAAAGCACATCATCAATTTAAAATGGGTGGAAAGTATTGAAAGCTGGTTCAACGGTGGGTTAATGGTGAAACTCAAAGGTGGAGAACAAGTTGAAATTTCACGTAGACAAGCGGCAAAATTGAAAGATATGATGAGTTTATAGTTTTGTTCTTTCGGATATTTTTTTACATTTGGTAGAATGAAAAATGCTTGGCAACTTTATTTTTCCAGACCAAACAAACGAACAGTATTTCTGTTGACCATCGGAATTCTGATTCTTACTCTAGTCTCTTTTGTGTATTTTCTCACGTATAATGAAAGTAGAGCAGGTTATACTTTTAATGATCCTGTTTTAAATTTATTTGAACCTGTTGCAATTTCAGAGTTCACCTTTTTTATTACCTACTTCTTTTCCATTTATGGAATAATTATTTCTTTTCGAGACCCCCCTTTGTTTATTCGCTTGCTGCAGGCTTATACAATTATGACATTGCTTCGTATGCTTTGTTTGTATTTATTGCCTTTAGAAGCTCCTGAGTCTATAATTCCATTAAAAGATACTTTTTTGCAATCTACTTTTTATTCAGGAAGGGAAAATTTGAAAGATTTGTTTTTCTCGGGACATACAGCAACTATTTTTTTATTCGCTTTTGGATTCAAAAAAAGAGGAATGAGACAATTCTTTTTTGCTGCAGGTTGTAGCGTAGGAATATTAGTTGTCGCTCAACATGTGCACTATAGTATTGATGTTATAGCGGCCCCATTTTTCGCTTATGTCGCAACCCGTCTGCAGAAAAAAATGAGACTGTTTAGTTAAATTTCAATCTCTTCCTTGTCCTCAAAATGAATTTCGTAAGGAGAAGCGATGAACCCTAATGCAATAATAAATCCAACTACCGCAATAGTAATCGGGTTCAATAATAGTGAAATGAAAGATTCCATTGTTTTTTATTGCAAAGTACCTCAATCTAAATGATGGAATTATAAAGGCAGTGTTATCAAATTTAAATTTGAGTGTTAACAAATTTCTGTAGTTCGGGGAAGAAATCTTTGAATTCATTTTCAAAAAGGGAATAGTGTTCTTTTAAATCAAAGGTGGCATGTTCCATATTAGATACAAAGCTTGCCCTTCTTGACATTCCGCTTAAAACTTTTTCTATTCCATCCAAATCTGCATAAGCGGAAAGTATATCATATTCAAGCATGTATTTTGTAAAAAGTTGTGATTTTATAGGGAAAGTATGTTTGTGTTGATCGATGAGTGCATAAACTTTTTTTGTATAAGTAGTCAAAGATTCGTTGGAATATGAATGCCAGTTAACGGCTAGATAATGGTCGTAATAAATGTCGACAATTACACTGGCGTATTTTTTATATTTAGCTCTTAACCTTTCTTTGCTAATTTTTACAGTCGCATGGCTATCGGTATAGGTATCTATTTTTCGATGTAAAATAATCCCTTTTTGAATTTCGGAAGGAAACTGGTTGAACACACGTCCTTTTACTGAATCAGCAATGAAGTTTCCGATAAGTAGACCCTCAGATTCGCCAGATAAAAATAAATGAGATAAAAAATTCACTTGCTATTCGTATTATTTATTAAATTTAGATAAATAAAATGATATGACTTGGTTTAATAGGTTTATAGTTCATATTATAATGGTGATTGTTCTCTTTTCAGCCAGTAATATTCAGTGGGGAGGTAATCACTGGAAAAACATTATAGAGGTTGATGGGAAAGGGTATTACGCATATCTACCGGCAATCTTTATTTATAAAGATTTGAATTTCTCCTTTTTTGATTCCATTGAGCAGGTGCATCCTAACCCTTCTATATATTATGATTATAGAGCTACGTGTAAGGGAAAAATCTGTAACAAGTATTTTGTTGGAACATCCTTAGCAATGGCCCCGTTTTTTATAGTTGCACATAGCATTGCTACTATTTTTGGGCATGAAAATGATGGATACTCTAAAATTTATTTAATTGCAATAAATCTAGCTGCAATTTTTTATCTGTGGTTGGGTCTGTTTTATTTGAAAAAACTTCTTTTAAAATATACAACTGAGGAATCACTTGTCAGCTTCATATTAATTTTAATTGTATTCTCTACTAATTTGTTTTTTTATACTGTTCGTGAGCCTTCTATGTCACATGTATACTCGTTTGCATTTATAACCTGTTTTGTTTTTTATTCAAAAAAGTATTTCGAACTTCCTTCCGTTAAGTTAATTTTTGTCATTAGTTGTTTGCTGGGAATCATTGTGCTTATTCGACCAGTAAATGGCATTGTCTTGTTTTCATTGCCTTTCATTGCTAATGATTTTAAAAAATTAAAGGAAGGTGTGTTTTTCTTTCTTAAAAAGTATTGGTTGGTTTTTATTTCAAGTGCTGTGTTTCTTTCCATTGTCAGTATTCAATTTGTAATTTATAAAATCCAAACAGGATATTTTTTTATTGATTCTTATGGCTCCGAAACATTTAATTGGTTTGGTTCTCATCCTGTTGATTTTTTGATGAGCTATAAGAAAGGTTTTTTTATCTACACTCCTGTTATGCTTGTTAGTTTGTTTGGGTTTAAATTTTTATACAAAAATAATCGTTTTGAATTTTATTGTTTGTCCTCTTTCTTGTTGATTTTAATTTATGTTCTTTCTTCGTGGTGGAATTGGTGGTATGGAGGGAGTTTTGGAACAAGAGTTATGATAGAATATTACTGCTTTTTTGCAATTCTACTGTTGTTTACTATGCAAGCAATAAAAACAAGAATACAAACGATTGTGCTTTCTTCTGCTTTAATTCTAACAATATTTATTTGCCAAATACAGATGTATCAATATAGGTATTACCATATTCATTGGGAAAATATGGATAAAGAGCATTATTGGAGAAATTTTTTACGAATCGATTTGATAGGTAAGGGAATTAATCTGAACAAAGATTTATTGGAAAATAAGCTATAACTTTTTTGCTTTATTCCAATACACATCCATTTCAGCTAAGGTCATTTCGCTTAATTGCTTTCCAATTTTTGCGGCCTCAACTTCTAGATATTGAAATCGTTTGATAAATTTTTTATTTGTTCTTTCTAAGGCATCCTCAGCATTTACGTTTACAAAACGAGCATAGTTGATGAGAGAAAATAACACATCACCAAATTCGCCTTCAATTTTTTCTTTGGATGCATTTGTATCTATTTCATGCTTTAACTCAGCAATTTCTTCCTGTACTTTTTCCCATACTTGTTCGGGTTTTTCCCAATCGAATCCTACTGCTCTGGCCTTTTCCTGAATGCGTGAAGCTTTGATAAGTGATGGCAAAGAACCAGGTACTCCACTCAAAACAGATTTATTTCCTTCTTTCAATTTTAATTTTTCCCAGTTTTCTTTCACATCTTGTTCATTATTAACTTTAACATCGCCATAAATATGAGGGTGGCGACTGATTAATTTTTCGCATAGGGAGTTGATGACATCCGCAATATCAAACTCTTTTGTTTCAGATGCTATTCGTGCATAAAATACAATGTGTAATAAAACATCTCCCAGTTCTTTTTTTATGTTGGGTAAATCATTGTCTAAAATTGCATCTGCCAATTCGTATGTTTCTTCAATAGTTAAATGGCGCAACGATTCAATTGTCTGCTTTTTATCCCAAGGACATTTTTCCCGCAATTCGTCCATAATTACCAATAATCGCTCAAATGCCTTTAATTTTTCTTCCATTGTAGATTTTATTATGAGATTCTTTAAATATTAGCTAAAATAAGCATTATTCAAATGAAATTTGAATGTGTTTTAGCCAATAATTTTTAATAATTTTGTAGGAATAACATGCATATACGAAAAGCATTCAAATCGATAGTTGTTTTAAGCATTACCTGCCTGCTAATGTTGTGGGTTTGTAGTGCCTGCTTTGGACAAACAGTTCCTAAAAAAGATTTTATAATCCATACAGATGCGCATGTTGGGTATGTTATCAGTCACCGTGGCACTATTGTACATTTAATAAAAGGTCAGATTTTTGGGGGAGAATTAACATATATTTTCAGAACGTCAGGAAATAAACCATGGCAGGCTTTGCACGGGTATCCGGAATTCGGATTGAGTTATATGCATTTGTATTTGGCTAACCCTTCTGAAATAGGAAATCTGGATGCCATTTACCCTTATATGAATTTAAGATTAAACAAGCAAAAGCGAAATTTTAAGATGTATCTTCGTTTGGGACTGGGAATAGCAAATATGTCGAAACCATATAACAGGCTTACCAACCATAAAAACAATGCAATAGGTTCCTATTTAAATGGATATGTTAACATCCGGTTGAGCTCATCTTACATGCTGAGCCCATCTTGGCGATTAGATTCAGGAGTTGGATTAACGCATGCATCCAATGGAGCTATTAAAACACCAAATTTAGGTTTGAACATGGCAACAGTAAATTTAGGTGTAGGTTACGTGTTTGGAAATAAGCATTTAGAAATGCGTAAAGATTCTATGCCCAAATTAGTTAAAAAATGGCATCCTTCTATCCTTACAACTTTTGGATTTAAAGAATTAGAGCATCCTTTGGGAAACAAATACATGTCGTATACTTTAGCAGGAAATTTATATTACTCTGCCAGTCATAAAACAAAATTTGGAACAGGAATAGAGTTTGTATACAGCAATGCAACCCGAAAAAACTTAGAACACGATACAATTTCTACAGAGAGAATTAAAGACGTTCTTAAGGTAGGAATAAAAGGAGGGTATTCATTCAATCTAGACAGGATTTCAATTCCAATAGATTTTGGATACTATGTTTATCAGAATGATAGGTTGAAAGAACATTTTTTTCATCGAATAGGTGTTCGGTATATGGTTACCAAGCATGTGATTGCAAACGTTACGTTGTATACACATTGGGCGAAAGCTGATTATTTCGAATGGGGTTTAGGTTATGAGTTCTAATAAAAATTAAAATGAATTTTTTAAAATTTATCATACTTGCATTTGTTTTATTCTCTTCTTGCAAAAAAGAGAACAGATGTGATTGCGTAAAACGTACCGGTGATATTATTACAGAAGTTCGGCAGTTGCCAGCATTTGATAGAATATTTACTGAGCAGGATGTAGATGTGTTTATTACTGAAGATACTGTTGCTGAAGTTAAAGTAGAAGCGGGAGAAAATATTGTTCCGCTCATTGAAACAGTTGTTGAAAATGGACAATTAATCATCAGAAATAAAAATCGTTGCAACTGGACCCGGAGCTATGATAAGCCTTTGAGAGTTCACATTAAAACGCCTGGTTTGGCGTATATTCATTCCAACGGAAGCGGAAATATTAAATCAGTAAATACAATTACTTTCGATTCGTTTGATGTAAGAATTGAAGGAGCAGGAAACATTGATTTGGAAGTTGATAATTCAAAAGTGACTTCGCGTATTTACGGAATAGGTGATCTGACCTTGCGGGGAAATACTCTTGAACATGCCTGTAGCATTGGTGGGTCTGCTTATTTATATGCAAGCGAATTGAACACAAATTATACTTGGGTGCAATCGTATACTTTAGGTAATTGTTATGTCAGAGCATCCGGATTACTTATATATAGGATTGACGACAAAGGGGATATAAATTGTTATGGAACTCCTGCATCTGTTCAGAAAGTTGCGAATGGAGGAACAGGGCAGTTAATTTTACATTAATAATTAGAATTAACAAAATGATTAAATGGAATAAAATAAAAATTCATTACTTACTAAGGCTGACTATCTTTTGGTTTTTGTTTTTTGCATTGTTCAGAATTATTTTTATAGTTTATCACCATGCGAAAATTCCTGATGGGCAACATTCGGAAACTAGTCTTGGCTTTTTCTATGCCTTGCGTTTGGATTTAGCAACTATTTGTGCAATGCTTTTTATTCCTTATGTTTTATGGTCTTTGCAGCAGTTTTACAAAAATAAGTTGATTCATCAAATTAATTTAGGGTATAATATTTTACTGATAACTATCGTTTCTATCTTAAGTATTTTTAATATTAAAATTTATGGTGAATATGGTTCGCTTCTGAATACAGAAGATCTTGTCTATCTTTTGTATCCCAAAGAGGCAATTACCTTTTTATCAATATGGTCGCTATTACTTTTGCTAGCATCAGCGGCATTTTTTGCTTACATAGGTATCCGGTCTTATAGAAGAAATATTACAAGTTTTTCGTTGCCATTTGAAAATAAAAAAATTAAAATTGCCCAAATTATATTGTTCCCAATTTGTCTTTTTATAGGTGTTAGAGGCGGTTCACAAGCTATTTCTATTAACGAAAAAAAGGTTCATTATTCACATATTAAAATTAATAATGACATTGCTACTAATAACATATGGTATTTAGGAAATAGTATTTACTATAGAAAGAGTTCAGATATTAAAAATCATCATTAGGATGCGCTATAATCCTTTTATCCTTTTCTTTTTTCTTTGCGTTACTCTTTCTTTTGCCCAAAAAGAAAAGAAAACCAGTTTGTGGAAGTCGCTAAATACTTCTACTGCTAAGGATACTTCAGCTGATGATTATTACGGTGATAACAGTATTCGATACGAAGATTATGTCTATAAAAAAAATATAAAAACAGTAGAGCTTCGAGATGAAAGTTTTGTTCTTACCAAAGCTATTTTAAGTTTAGGTTCTGAAGAAAAGTTGAAACTAAGTTTTGATGACTTGGATGCTGATTTGAAGAACTACTCGTACACGCTTATCCATTGCAATGCTAATTGGCAACCGTCCGATTTAATGCCAAACGAATACGTTGATGGGTTTTTGGATAATTCCATTAATGATTACAGGTATTCTTTTAATACACTGCAAAAATACACACATTATAACGTCACATTTCCAAACAGCACTTTACGCATTACTAAATCGGGGAATTATATTTTGAAAGTATATCAGGATGGAAATCCAGAAAACATTGTAATTACCAGACGATTTTTAGTATTTCAAAATAAAATAATTATCGAATCGAATGTTACGGCAGCAAGTGTTATTGAATTTAGATCCTATAAACATGAAATAGATTTTAAAATTAACTATACAGGCTATCAAATTAATAATCCATATAGCGATTTGAAAGTGGTTTTGACACAAAATGGTCGATGGGACAATGCAAAAACGGACTTAAAGCCCATTTTTGTTAAAGATAATGAATTGGTATACGATTATGATGAGCAGAACGTATTTGAAGGAGGAAATGAATTTCGTTTTTTCGATATTAAAAGTATCCGTTATCATTCGGAGCGTATTTATAAAGTCACGAAAGATACTTTAGGAAATCATGTTGAACTTTATACGGATGAAAAACGAACATTCAAACGTTATTATTCTCAACCAGATATGAATGGTGATTTTTTAATTAGAATACAAGAGGGAAATAATAGTGAAGTAGAAGCTGATTATTGTTATGTCAAGTTTTTCTTGCCTTATGATGTTCCTTTTACGGATGGAAACTTGTATGTTTTTGGAGGGTTCAATGGATGGAAATGCACTACAGAAAATCTCTTACACTATAACTCTAGCCGTTTTGGTTACGAATGTACCTTATATTTAAAACAAGGATATTATAACTATGAGTATGTTTTTTTAAAGGATGGAGAAGTAGCGGCAGATGAAACCATTATTGAAGGAATGCACTATGATACTGAAAATGATTATAGTATATACGTTTATCACCGCCAACCGGGTACATTTTACGATCAATTGATAGGCGTAAAACGGCTTAATTCTATGAAACAATACTAGTTTTTGCAGATTTTGTCAGTATTGGGCTTTCACCTCAGAAATATTCAAGCTCACCTAATGTTAACCCTATTTAATCGTTTCCAAGCAACCTTCCACGATAACTAAGCGTCTTAGAAACAAAGGTTAATGTTTCTAATGTTGAAAACCTTTTGGTTCAATACTTGTTATCAAGAAAAAGAATTGTTTAATATTGTGATGCTAAACAAATTTTGAATAGAATATAAATCACTATAGTATCCTGCCGAAACATTGAAAACGATTTCGGTATTAATTTAAACCAAGCATTATCAAATTTATGTTATGGGAAATCAATCTACACAAGTAACACACGGAATTAAAATCAGTGTTGAAACAAAGTTTCAATCTGAGCACTCGGTTGCAGAACATCGTCATTTCTTGTTTTCTTATCGGATAACTATTGAAAACAATAGCGAATACACTGTACAGCTAATTTCTCGTCATTGGGATATTTATGATTCCAGCAGCGAACATAGTGAAGTGGATGGTGAAGGTGTAGTAGGAGAGCAACCTGTTTTAGAGCCAGGAGAACTTTTTGAATACGAATCTGCATGCAGCTTAACTACAGATATGGGTAAAATGAGCGGAAGATATTTGATGGAAAGAAAGATTGATAAAGCCCGTTTTTATGTTACAATCCCAGAGTTTGAATTGATTGTTCCTCAACGGTTGAATTAAGAAATTCATCCCCTATTAAATCCCTCTGCTTTTATAAAAATAAGTAGAGGGATTTTTATTTTATTATTTTTTGCAACATCCTGCCCAATTTTTATCAATACTACCACAACAGTTAAATTAATGCCTTGAACCTATTGCCCCAGAGGGGCAATAGATTTTTGTTTAATTGCCTTCTGAAAATAGTTCATCCCACTAGGACCTTTTTCTACTTAAAATATAGCCCCAGAGGGGCTTAATATTTATAGAAAAACAATGTAAGTGTAATAATTGCCCCAGAGGGGCAAAACAAAATTGGCAGAATTTTAAAATTTCTTACTTAGCATCCCTCCAACCATCTTATCGATTGGTAATGTAAAGTCGTTTTCGGAGACGAAATTTAAATCCATCCAGCGGAATGTTTGTTCGTGTTGTTTCCCTCCTTTAAAATCGAATATTTTTTCGGTAGTTGTGATATTAAATGTTGAAACAGGTTTAACCAAGTAGTAAATACTGATGATTTGATGTTGCGGGTTGTATGCAGATACCTGCATATAATCAGTAGTATAAAAATGTTCAATTACTTCTACTTGATTATTTGTTTCTTCCATAAACTCGCGTTTGACGCAATCAATTGTTCCTTCGTTGAATTCTAATCCTCCACCAGGAAACTTTGTTATATTATAACCCTTAATGAATTCGTCTGAAACAAGAACTTGTTTTTTCTCATTAATCAATATTCCATAAACTCGAACGATGAATTTATTAATCTGCATAATGTAAATATAAAATTAAAATTTTGTTGCTCTTACCATTTCCCTTTTTCTCGGGGGGCCCGGCAATGTTTCGACTGTAAATCCAACCTTTTTTAAGGTGCGCTTCACTTCTCCTTTTGCACAATAGGTAACCAAGCAGCCCTGTGGATTGGTAGCAGCGTAAATTTTAGAAAAGATTTCTTCTGTCCACATTTCTGGTTGAACGCGCGGTCCGAACGCATCAAAATAAATTAAATCAAATGACTTTTTGAATTGACTATCCTGCAAAGTGTTTTTTATTTTATGTAATGTGAAATGAGCTGAAAGCTGACTTTCTTTTTCCCACTCACAAGCATGAATTGCATCAAATGATTGTTGAATTTTTTTGTCATCACTCGCCATGCTAGCAATCAACGCAACATAATTCAATTGCTGAATCAATTCATGCTCGAGTGGAAATGCCTCAAGGGATGTGTAATTCAATTTCACATTTAACTTTTCTGCTTCTAAATAAGAAAGTAAGGTGTTTAATCCTGTTCCAAATCCGATTTCTAATATGGAGAGGCTTGAATAATTTTGTGAAACCAAATGTTGAATGCCTGCCTTAATAAATACATGTTGCGCTTCCTGAATGGCACCATGAATAGAGTGATAATGTTCATCAAGGTCCTTGACATAAAATGAATGTGAGCCGTCAGCGGTGGTTATTAGTGTGGGTTGCATGTTGTGATTGCTCTAAAAACAATCGACTACCCTCTTGTGACAATTGTGCCGTCAGTCTGAGCGTAGTCGAAGACTTGTAAAATGTATGTGATGATTCTTATTTACTCAAAATCTTAAACTCTGTTCTTCTGTTTAATTGACGACCTTCATCTGTATCGTTTGTAGAAATTGCTTGTTCTTCACCATATCCAACAGAAGTTAATCTACCTGCAGAAATTCCTGCTTTCACTAAATAATCAAGTACGGCCTTCGCACGGTTGTTAGAAAGTGTTTTGTTGTACTCGTCAGCACCTTTGGAATCGGTGTGTCCGGAAATTTCAATTTTTAATGTAGGAACATCGTTTAGTAATTTTGTCAAACGTTCCAACTCGTTGGTTGATTCAGGACGCAATGTTGCTTTATCAAAATCAAAGAAGATATTTTTCAAAATGATTTTACTACCTACAGCAATATTTTTCAATGCAACATCTTTTACAACTTCTTGGTAAGCTGCAGTATTTGGGATGTCAAAATTTTCAGAATGGAAAAGATAATTGTCTTTCTTAACGGCAATTCCATAATTTCTTCCTGCAGGCAATGAAACTAAATATTTTCCGGTAGAGCTGTTAGAAGTAAAACTAGCAATCACTTGATTTTTTAAGTTGTCGACAATTTCAATAGTAGCTTCCAAAGGTTTTTTTGTCAACTCATCTGTAATAACACCTTTTAGAATGGTTAACTGAGCTTCTTTGATTGCAAGCACAGGAGCAATAACTGTTTCTTTAACAGGTGCAGCTTGGCTTGCTAATAAATTATCTTCGTTGTTCATGACCATTGGTTTTTCTAAACCAAGAAATGTAATTACATAAATGTCTTTTTCACCATATCCGTTTGCATTGAAAGAAGCATAATAACCATGTTTACCACTGGCTGAAGTAACGAAGAAAACGTCATCATCAGGAGTATTTACTGGATAGCCAATGTTTTCTGGAGTGCTCCAGGTTTTTGTTTCACTATTAAAAACTGTCTTAAAAATATCATATCCACCCATACTTTTGTGTCCTTGTGAACTAAAGTAAAGTGTTTTGCCATCAGGATGAAGGAATACGCCTTCTTCTCCGTATTGTGTATTTATTGTTGGTCCTAGGTTTACAGGTTTTCCCCATTTGCCTTTTTCATCTTTTGTAGAAAGATAAATATCTCTGTCTCCCAATCCACCATCCGGTTTATCTGTTACAAAATAAACACCTTTACCATCTGGAGTGTAACAAGCGGATGATTCGTGGTACGAAGTATTGATATTTTTATTCATGTGATCAGGTTTGCTCCATTTATCACCTTTTAATTCCGATTCATACAAATCTCCATTGTTATTACCAATGTAGATCAGAAATTTTTGTCCATCAGCCGATAGTCCCGAGTTTGCATCATGGTTATCAGTATTAATTGGCGAACCCATGTTTACAGCCTTTGTCCATTTCCCATTTACTCGAGTCGACATATAAATATCTTCAAAAAACTCATTGATTTCTGGGTCAATTTTTTCTCCTGTACTACCCGTTCTTCTGGAAGTAAAGATCATCACTGATTCATCTGCATTAATTACGGGACCATAATCCGGAAACTGAGAATTTACATCTGCACCAACGTTATCTATAAAAACACGGATCGGATTTTTAACCATTTCTTTACCTGTTAAACACTGGCTGATATGAACATTCACATCACCCATCAATAAAGCCAATTCTTCACCTTTTAATGTTTGCTGAAACGTTTGAAATTCTTTTATGGCTTTGTCCCATTCCATATTCAAATGATATGCTTTCCCTAATTGGTAATGCACTTGTGGATCAACAGCAGGATTTAATTGAATTGCTTTTTCTAGAAAAGGAATTGACTTTAATTTGTAGTTGGAGTACAAATAGCATTTACCAATTTTGTAATTCAATAATGCATTGTTCGGATTGAACTTGTATGCGGCTAAATAATATGGGTCCAAAGCTTGTTTGTAAAACACTGTTGCCATAGAAAAAAACTCATCGCCTTTTTCAAGGTTGTTTTTTGCTTCTTTTAAGCCATCTTTGTTTTCTTTGAAATTCTCCTTCGTGAACTCAATATTCTGAGCAAATGCAGAAGTAGAAAGAATGATTGAGAGTAGATATAATAATTTTTTCATATTCAATTTTTTTTAATTTTTTTAATTTTAAAAATTCAATTTAAAATTATTTACAATCTCCTGAATAATTTCTAGCTGATTCAACACCCAATTCAGCTGCTTTTTTCCAATCTGCACAAGCACCAGCATTATCTCTCAGCATTTCTTTAGCAATACCTCTGTTTAAGTAAGCATAACCATAAGATGCATTTAATTGAATTGCTTTTGTACAATCTTCAACACTTCCTTTGTAATCTTTCATTTTATACTTTGCATAAGCCCGATTATTAAATGCATAAGAATAATCTGCTTTTATTTGAATTGCTTTTGAGAAATCATCAATAGCGCCTTGAAAATCACCATTGTCCAATTTAGCACTTCCACGGTTGTTATAAGCTACATAATAATCTTTTTTCTGATTGATTGCTTCTGTATAATCACTGATAGCACCTTTGAAATCGCCTTGTTTACGTTTTGCACTTGCTAAGTTATTGTGCGTAAATGCCATTTCAGAATTGGCTACCAAAGCTTTGTTGTAATCAGAAATTGCACCCTTTAAATCGTCCAGTTGGCGTTTTGCACTTCCTCTGTCGTTATAAGCATAAGCATAATCAGGTTTGATGGTGATGGCTTTGGTGAAATCATCAATCGCTGCTTTGTAATCCGCATTTTCAAATTTTATACCACCTCTGTAATAGTATGCTTGCGCATAGTCTACTTTTATTTCAACTGTTTTGGTGTAATCTGCAATTGCTCCTTCTTTATTTCCAAGAGCATATTTTGCTTGTGCGCGACTAAAATAACTATCTCCAGTTTGATTGATGGTAAGTGCTTTGTCGAAATCGGCAATAGCACCATTAAAGTCTTTCATTTCAAACTTCGTAGTTCCTCTATTATAAATAGCTCTTTCGAAATCAGTTTTTAAAGCAATGGCTTGGTTGAAATCATTTAATGCCCCGCTGAAATTTTTATTTGCAAAATTGGCAATTCCACTGTTGTAAAATTTTTCAGCATCTTGCGAACCGTCATCCAATACTTTTGCTTTTACTATAGTATCCGTTTGAGCAAAAGTCAAACTTTGAATAGCAACAGAGCAAAATATTACCAGTAGTAATTTTTTAACCTTCATAGTTTTATCGTTTTTAGATACGATAAATATAGCAAGATTTTTTCAAAGAAAAAAAGACTGATATTTTTCCCGAAATTGGATGTGGGAGAAGCTTTTATTATCTAAACAAAAAGCTTAAGTTTACAGCCAATTCATTCAAAATAAGAAACATAAGTAACCTTTTTTACGCATTTTGAGCCCTTCGTCATTTTGTTCTATTTAGAGTTGCATAATTTTAATATCATTGTAGTATGAAAAAAATAGTGTTTTGTTCCATAATTGTATCAAGTTTGTTTTCGGCTTGTAGTTCATCTACTGAAGATAAAACCAACAGCTCTTACACTTCTGAGCAAATTGTTGAAGAAAGTAAAAAGGCAAATGCTTTTTTTGATCGTGCATTTGATGCAAAAATTGACAGAGATCCTATGCAACAATCCATTTTTGGAATAAAAAAGGATTATGATAAATGGCAGGATATAAGTGAAAGCAATGCTCAAAAAGAAGTAGAAATTTCGAAACAATATTTGGATTCTTTACATGCGAATTTTAAACCCGAAGCGCTCGATGAACAGACCAAGATCAGTTACAGGTTGTTTGAAAAAGCTTGTGAAGATGTTGTAGAAAATTACAATTGGCACTTGTATGATTATCCTGTAAACCAAATGAGCGGTTTGCACACAGAAATACCAACATTTCTGATTAATGTACATTCAGTTGAAAATAAAAGTGATGCAGAAGCATATATTTCTAGACTGAACGGAATTAGTAAATTGTTTGATCAGTTGGTCGAAAATTTAAAGTTGCGTGAAGCAAAAAATATTATTCCTCCCAAATTTGTTTTTCCTTATGTGATTAACGATTGTAAAAACATGACTAGCGGACAGCCATATGATAAATCCGTAACAGTGAATCCTTTGTTGCAGGATTTTATGAATAAGGTAAATGTATTGAACGATTGTAAAGGAGAAGAAAAACAAGCCTTAGTAGAAAAAGCAACAGAGGCATTAAAAATCTCTGTTAAGCCGGCATATGATAAACTATCTGCATACCTAACAGAGCTTTCGAAAAAGGCGACAGATGAAGATGGTATCTGGAAGGTTCCGAATGGTGATGCGTTTTATAATTTTGCTTTAAAGCAAACCACTACTACAAATTTAACGGCAGATGAAATTCACGAAATAGGATTAAAAGAAGTTGCGCGTATTCACGATGAGATGCGTAAAATTATGAAAGTCGTAAATTTCAAAAGCGATAATCTTCAGGAATTTTTTGATTTTATGCGTGAAGACAAGCAGTTTTATTATGCAAATGATGATGCAGGGAAAGAAGCTTATCGAGTAAAAGCAGTGAAAATTATTGACGATATGAAAAAGGAATTGGATAAATTATTTTTAACCAAACCGAAAGCAGACATCGTTGTGAAGCCTGTGGAAGCATTCCGAGAAAAATCAGCGGGAGGAGCATTTTATGAAGATCCTGCAATTGATGGTTCACGTCCGGGAAGATATTACATCAATTTATACAACATGGCGGATCAAGCCATTTATCAAATGGAAGCTTTGGCTTATCACGAAGGAATTCCAGGTCATCACATGCAAATTGCTATAGCTCAAGAATTAAAAGGCATTCCGAAATTCAGAATGCATGGAGGAAATACTGCTTACATTGAAGGTTGGGCTTTGTATTCGGAGCTGGTTCCAAAAGAAATTGGTTTTTATCAGGATCCTTATTCTGATTTTGGAAGATTAGCAATGGAATTATTCAGAGCAGCAAGGTTGGTTGTGGACACAGGAATTCATCGTAAAAAGTGGTCGCGCGAAAAGGCCTTGGCATACTTTAAAGAAAACACTCCAAATCCTGAAGGAGATAATAAAAAGGAGATAGAGCGCTATATTGTTTGGCCTTCTCAGGCAACTGGCTATAAGATCGGGATGAATAAAATTATCGAATTGCGTGAAAATTCCAAAAAGAAATTAGGAGATAAGTTCGACATTCGCGAATTTCACGATGTTCTTTTGACTTCAGGACCTGTTCCTATGGATATTTTAGAAGAAATGGTAAATACTTGGGTGGAGAAGAAAAGCAAGAAGTAACATTTTAAATTTCTCGACTCCGTTCGAAATGACAGTTGAGTCGGTTCGAGCGGAATCGAGAACAAACCAAACAGAATAAATTATATAAGCATGGCAAAAAAAAGCACTCTCAAAGCAAAAGCATCCAAATCCATTTTGAATGCAAAGTCTCACGAATTTTTAAAGGCATATTTGAACAATGCTTCACCAACAGGTTTTGAAAGTGAAGGACAAAAACTTTGGCTAGATTATATTAAACCGTATACCGATGATTATTTTACGGATAATTATGGAACAGCAGTAGCGGTAATTAATCCCAAAGCAGCTTACAAAGTGGTGATAGAAGCTCACGCTGATGAAATTTCTTGGTTTGTACACTATATTACAAATGATGGGTTTATTTATTTAAGAAGAAATGGTGGAAGTGATCATATGATTGCTCCTTCCAAAAGAGTAAATATCCATACAGAAAAAGGAATTGTAAAAGCTGTTTTTGGTTGGCCAGCAATACATGTTCGTGATGCAACTCGTGAAGAGCCGCCTTCCTTAAAAAACATTTTTTTGGATTGCGGATGTTCAACTAAAAAAGAAGTGGAAGCATTGGGCGTTCATGTGGGTTGTGTGATTACTTATGAAGATGAATTTATGGTCTTGAACAATACGTATTATGTTGGAAGAGCCTTGGATAACAGAGTAGGTGGATTTATGATTGCTGAAGTTGCTCGTTTATTAAAAGAAAGCAAAACAAAATTGCCTTTCGGATTGTATTTTACAAACTCTGTTCAAGAAGAAGTTGGTTTAAGAGGTGCTGAAATGATTTCTCAAACAATCAGACCAAATGTTGCAATCATTACAGATGTTTGTCACGATACACAATCTCCAATGATGAACAAAATATCAAGCGGAGATTTGGCTTGTGGAAAGGGACCAGTTTTAACATACGGTCCGGCAGTGCAAAACAATTTACTGAAATTAATTATTGATGCCGCTACAAAGAAGAAAATTCCATTCCAACGTGCAGCAGCTTCAAGAGCAACCGGTACAGATACTGACGCGTTTGCTTATTCAGTTGGAGGCGTTCCGTCTGCATTGATTTCGTTGCCGCTCCGTTACATGCATACTACTGTAGAAACTGTTCACAAAGATGATGTTGAAAATGTAATTAAGTTGATCTATGAATCGTTAAAATCAATTAAAAATAATCACGATTTTAAGTATAATAAAAAATAAATTAGAAAGGGCGAGAGCCCTTTTTTATTTTATCCATTTTGGAACCTTCTATATCATATCTCGTAAGAAGAAGTTGTAAAATTGCATCTATGAATTACAAAGCGCCCTTGTATTTATTCTTATTGCCTTCTATACTGTTCCTTAACGCTTGTGGGGATGATTCAAATATTCCCAAAGGAATTACTTTAGATTCTTCTGATTCTATTCAACAACAAACCAAAGCCATTAGCATAAAGGCCGTAAATTATGATATGGTCATCAGCGATATTCCATTTCCTTTTGAAATTTTAAATAATTTATATTCTAAAAATGTCCCTTTTAATAAAAAGGCAATGAATGATGTTGCAAATGTTGAGAATTGTAATTTGTACAATTCAAAGGCAATGAATCTGGGCATTTATGGAGCCGATTTGGCTTATGCCGTTACTTATGAAGAGTTTCAATCTTTGGGTACTTATGTAAAAGCAACAAAACGTTTGGCGGAAGAATTAAATATTCCTTATGCTTTTGATCAAGCAATGATGGATAAGTATTCGAAGTACAAGGATAATAAAGATTCTTTAACAAAAATTATTTACGACTCTTATAATCAAGTCGACCAGTCTTTAAAAAATGATGAGCGGGTTGGAATGGCGGCTTTGGTTGTTACCGGAAGTTGGTTGGAAGGCTTGTATATTTCTACAAAAACTTTTCTAGATGCCCCTAAAACTCCTGATAATAGTTCGTTGTATAAAGTTATCTATGAGCAAAAGCAGAGCCTGAAAATTGTTGTGAAATTGCTGGACGAATATAAAAAGGACGCTTATGTTTCTAGTATTATCGAAGATTTAAAAGTAATTACTTCTGAATACAATACAATTACCTCTGATGTTCCAATGAATGAAAAGCAATTGATTGGCATTCACGCTAAGGTTGAGTTGTTGCGGACAAAAATTATAAAAGGGCTATAATTATTTTTTCCTTTCAGTCAAGAACACGTTTAGCTTTTTCAATTTATCCGTGTTGATTAAATCAACTCCGCAATTCAATAATTCGTTCCACACTTCTTTGTTTTCAGGTGAAGCCCACAGTCGCACTTTTTTTCCTTGTAGATGTGCTTCTTTTACTAATGACTCCAATTTCTCTTTTTCATCTTTCGGAATTTCCCCTTTGCCTTTCCAGCTTAATATATTTGAATATTTTGTGCTGGCCATCAAACACATAGAGGAATCTAAAGAGTTGTCTAGATTCATTAAGCTCAGATCTATAAAAGCATTTCTGGATGTTTCTTTTTGTACAGACAGATATGGTTTGTTTCCTGTTAATATGATGGTTACTGCATTAAATGTAATCTTTCCGTTTTCGTATTTGCTTAGGATAGATTGATATTTTTCTAAATATATTTTTAATTTTTCATAAGTTTCTGAAGCTTCTGTTTTAATGTCAATGAGAAGAATGATGGATTCATCACAATTTTTATAAACCTTTCCATTGTTTTTAAGACAACTATCCAGCAAAGGTTTTAAATATAAATGCTCTAAAGTTTTTTTCTTTTTGAAAATGGGTCGTGTGTGAGAAACAATCAGTTGGTTGTTGATTAAAAATATATCTGCTTCAATGCTGGTGAATCTATTTTGAAGTGCGTCTGATAAAGGATGTTTATGCTTATAATCGTTATGAGCATGTGCATTTTTTAGAAAACAATCTTGTGCATTTGAAGCATAAAATGATAGTGAGAAATAGATAATGAGAAATGGTTTCATTAATGCTGGGTGGAATTTTTTAAATACATAGACACATAGGCTGTGTTTTCTTAAAGTAAAAATTAATAATGTATGTGTTTTCATAGTATTGAAGTAAACTTCAAGCCATAGATTTTAGTGCTATGAATAGCATCTATGATAAAAAAATTATTTTTCTATGTATTTTATACATAGCTTTTTATTTAAATATTTAAGCGATGTGTCTATGTGTTTAAAATTATTTGGATTCGGCTTAGTCTTTTGGTTACTAAAAATGATGAAATTTTGTTTTAAATTGCTATTTTAGTGAAAATTTATTCAAATTATCTCAAAGAATGGCAATCATTGGTTCGGTAATAAAGCGATCGTTTGAATTAAGAGAAAGATTACCACAAATTCGCAAGAAAGACGGGTATAAGCAACAAACGAAAGTTTTAAAAAAACTACTAGCTAAAGCTGAATTTACAGCATTTGGCGAGCATTATAATTTTTCAAAAATATTAGGGGAAGATGATGTAATTGCTGCTTTTCAAAGAACGGTCAAAACACATGATTACAATTCGATGTTTAAGAATTGGTGGCAGCGCACAAGAGATGGAGAGCCAAACGTTTGTTGGCCCAACAAAATAAAATATTTTGCCCTCAGCTCGGGTACATCTGAATCGTCCAGTAAATACATTCCTGTTACAATCGACATGCTCAAAGTCATACGCAAGGTGAGCTTGCGTCAAATGATTTCTCAGGTACACTTTGGCTTGCCAAAAGAGCATTTTGAAAGAGGTGTTTTGGTAGTTGGTGGTAGCACCGACTTAAAATACAATGGTATTTATTACGAAGGTGATTTAAGTGGAATCACCACTGGGACAATCCCTTTTTATGTACAAGGCTATAATAAACCTGGAAAAAGAATTGCCCGTGAACGAAACTGGGAATCAAAATTAGAAGAGATTAGCAAAAATGCAAAAGACTGGGATATAGGTATTGTTTGTGGTGTTCCGGCTTGGATTCAAATATTGTTTGAGAAAATTATTTCGGAGCACAATGTTAATTCTATTCATGATATCTGGCCCAATTTGAATGTATACATTCACGGTGGTGTTTCATTCGCTCCGTATAAAAAAGGATTTGAAAAACTATTATCACGTTCCATCATTTACATGGATACTTATTTGGCTTCGGAAGGTTATGTTGCTTTTCAAACGCGACAAGAATCGGAGTCGATGAAAATGATGCTGGATAATGGATTATTTTATGAATTTGTACCTTTTAGTGAAGCTAATTTTGATGAAGACAGCAATATCATTGAAAATCCAGAAACACTTCACATCGATCAAGTAAAGGAAGGCGAAGAATATGCTTTGTTGATTACAACCTGTGCAGGTGCATGGAGATATCTGATTGGAGATGTAATTAAATTTACTTCCATTGAAAAAAATGAAATCATTATTACCGGTAGAACAAAACATTTTTTGAGTTTGTGTGGAGAACATCTTTCGCAGGATAATATGAACCGTGCTATTGAATTAGTTTCTGCGGAATTAAACATTGATATAAAAGAATTTACTGTAGCAGGAATAAACTACGACACGATGTTCGCGCATCACTGGTTTATTGGAACAGACGATAAAGTAGATGCAAAAATATTGCGTAATAGAATTGACGAAACTTTAAAAGAATTGAATGATGATTATAGAGTAGAGAGAATTGCTGCCTTGAAAGATGTCTTAATAGATGTTTTTCCTACCAGTGTGTTTTATGATTATATGAAAACGCAAGGAAGAGTAGGAGCATCCTTTAAATTTCCTCGTGTATTAAAAAAGAATCAGTTGGTAGATTGGGAATCATATTTGAAAATTAAAAATAAGGAATGATTTTTAAAGCCGTTTTTTCGGGATTAACGCTCGGACTAGCGCTTGCATTGTCGCTAGGGCCCTCGTTTTTTGCGCTTATTCAAACAAGCACCAAACGTGGTTTCCGACCTGCATTTTGGTTGGCTTTTGGCATTTTTTTAAGTGATATACTTTGTGTGGTATTGGCATATCTGGGAGTAGCACAATTTTTTGATAACCCGCAAAACAAATTATATGTTGGCTTGGTTGGCGGAACTGTATTGATAATGTTTGGCTTTTTTAGCGTATTTCAGTTCAAAGCAAGAGTTGCAGAAGAGAAAGAATTAAAGAAACAGGATTTGGCTGTAAAAGCAGTTAGTATGCCCCTATATGTTACAAAAGGTTTTTTTCTTAATCTTCTTAATCCTGTTGTTATCGGTTTGTGGATGGCTTGTGTGGTCACTGTAAGCTCCAATAAAGATTATACATTCATTCACATCTTACTATTTTTCATCGTTTCTTTAATTACGGTGTTTTTAACAGACGTTCTAAAAGCCTATTCAGCGAATAAAATAAGTAAATATTTAAGCGAGAAGGTGCTAAGGATAGTAAGTATTATTGCCGGAATTATTCTAATGATCTCAGGAGTAATAATGATCTATAAAGTTTTTGCCTGACCTCATGCTAACCCTCTCTTAAGGAGAAGGACTATTAGTTATTTCTCCAATATAGTTTTAATGTTTGGCTTGAAGTATAAATTACTCTTCAATATTTTTCCATCTTCTCTAAAAATTGGTTGACCGTTTTCATCCAGCTTACTCATATTGCTTCTTTGGATTTCGTCAAATACTTCTTCAATTTTATGTTGTAAGCCGTGACGTAAAATAGTGCCAAATAAAATGTACAGTTGATCGCCCAAAGCGTCAGCAATTTCTACTAAATCACCATTTTTACAAGCATCTAAATACTCATCGTTTTCTTCTTTAATAAGAGTGTAACGTAACATGTATTCGTTCTCTCCCACTTCTGCAGTTGGAGTATATCTATTTCCAATCTTAAAAGTATCGTGAAATAGTTCTACGTGTTTGATTTTATGAATCAATGTTCCTTTGTTTTCAGTTGTTTCCATTTTTAATAGTTCATTAGTGAGCGGAGTGTATGCTGTGTTTTCTTTTTTTTGACTTCTATCTCTTTTATCTTGCCAACTGTCTACTTTCTTATTTCTCTACTTTTTCTTTTTAGCTCTGTATTGAGAATTGATTCCGTCTAAAATATCTGTAGTAATGTCTAAACTGGGGTCGGCTAATAAAACCGGACTTAATGGTCCTGCGCTGTATGTTAACACATAATTATAATTTCCGGTTTTGTTGTACTCGTTAATATAATCAGTTAAATTTTTGCGCGCTTCTTCCGTTCTCGCTTGAATTTTTTCTCCTAAAGCTTCTGATTTCATTTGAAGTTGATCCAACTCATCTTTTCTTTTTGCAAATTTTTCTTGCTCTCCCTGAATTTGGTTCTCCGACAATAATCCAGAATTTGCTTTTTCTTCAAACGCCATATAGTCCTGCTGAAGTTTTTCTCCTTTTGACTGATATTGCGTTTGCAATGAATTTTGTTCAGCCTGTGCAGATGCACTCACATCTTTTAAAAATTGATACCCTTCGCTTAAAATATCTAAATTCACAAATACAATTTTAGATGCTTTGATATCTGTTGGGGCTTTAACTATTGGTTTTTCCACAACAGTTGAGTCAGTAGCCAATTCGGCATCGGCAGAAGATGCACCACCAGAAAAGTGTAAATAATATAATACAGCAATGGCAATCGTTAAAATAACGTTGAGAATAATTGAGAAATTTTTATTCATAATGTTTGAATTTTATTTGTAATCAAAGATAAAATAAAAAACGTCCTCCATTGCCGAAGGACGTTTCTGTTCTTATTAAAAAATGTTAACAATTAGTTTTTAGCCAAATAACTAGCAACACCATCGTGTGTAGCTTTCATTGCTGTTTCGCCTTTTACCCAGTTAGCTGGACAAACTTCTCCGTTTTCTTCGTTAAATTGCAAAGCATCTACCATACGGATAGCTTCGTCTACGTTACGTCCTAAAGGTAAATCGTTAATCAACATGTGGCGAACAACACCTTTTTTATCGATTAAATACAATCCACGGAATGCAATCATTGGCCCTGTAGCAGATAATTGCTCATTTTCGTCTACTTCATAGTCGCCAAACAAAACATCAAAATTCATAGAAATTGTTTTTGTTGTATCGGCTACAATTGGGTATTTCACACCTTGAATTCCGCCTTGTGCTTTTGGCATTTGTAACCAACCCCAGTGTGATTGCTCTGTATCTGTTGAACAAGCTACAACTGCAACGTTGCGTGATTCGAACTCAGCAAGTCTTTCCTGAAATGCGTGTAATTCTGTTGGACAAACAAATGTGAAATCTTTTGGATAGAAAAAGAAAATCACGTGTTTTTTGCCGATATATTGCTCTAATGAGAAGTCTGCAACAATTTCTCCTCCATTTACCACTGCTTGCGCTTTAAAGATGGGCGCTTTTTTTCCTACTAATGACATGGTTTTTATGTTTTTTTTAAGGTTTAACAAAATTTACGGCACAAATTTACGAAAAATAACGAATCTTCTTCCTCTCCTTTTTCAAGTAGTGGGTAAGGTCATTAACATTGTGCGAATCATATTAGAAACAATTTGCTATCTTTAGTGTTCATCTAAAAAACAACTTATTATGAAAATTGAAGTAGGACAAAAAGCACCAGCATTTATGCTCTTGGATAGTGATAAAAATGAAGTTATGCTAGAACAATTTAAAGGAAAGAATGTATTATTATTGTTTTTTCCTTTCGCATTTACAGGCACTTGCACGGCAGAATTGTGTTCAACTCGTGACGATATCGCATCTTATAACAATGCGAATGCACAGGTATTGGGTATTTCTATTGATACACGTTTTGTGTTGGCTAAATTTAAAGCAGAACAAAACTTGAATTTCCCTTTACTTTCTGATTTTAATAAAGAAGTTTCAACTTCATACGGCTGTTTGTACGAAACATTTTTAGGAATGAATGGCGTTTCAAAACGTTCAGCATTTGTGATCGACAAAGACGGAATTGTTCGTTATGCTGAAATTCTTGAAACAGCTACTGACCTTCCTAATTTTGTTAAGGTAAAAGAAGTGTTGGCGGGATTGTAGACCTACCCCCTGCCTGCCGGCAGGAAGGCAGGGCCCCTTTCGTAAGGAAAGGGGAATTACTCTGCAAATATGTATATTTTCTTCATTATGATAGTTGCATCTAATTTGTGGGTAGTTATCTCAACGGTTGTGAAACCAACAACATAAATGTGAAATAAAATTTTTGTTGCAGAGCAAATCCTTTCCCTATTGCTAATTGCGAGATTCGGTGTCGTAGTAGTGGATAACTTGGCATAAGGAATTTCACTTCGATATTCATATCAGAAGTTGTGAAACCCAAAAGATAAATGTGAATTAAAATTTTTATTTCGGAGCAAATCCTTTCCCTTTGAGGAAGGTGTCTCGCCTTTTAGCGAGACGGATGGGGCCTACATAAGGATTATCGCAGTTCCTCCACCCAATAAAATCATCACAAACTTAATGAGGTTGAAACGGTGATTCTCGCTGGATTCGAAAAGAATGGTGGTGGAGATGTGTAAGAAAATACCAACTACTACTGCCATTATTTTATCGAAGTAAATGGATAAATCCAAAATCATGTTTTGTCCGATGGCATAACTGATGAATGTTCCCAACGGTGTTACAAGTGCGAAAACGATTAACCAAATCACCGCATTTTTTTTGCTGATTTGTGATGCTAATAGCATCGTCATTAATGCTACAGCAATTGGTATGTTGTGCATTACTATTCCAATCAATAGAGAGTTGTGTGAATTTGCTTCTGTCGCAGCTAAAGGCATTCCTTCTAAAAAGGAGTGAATGGATAGCCCAATCATCATTGCAAATGGAAATGCATTGTGTTTGTGGTCGTGTTTGTGAACATGAATATGTCCGTGCTCAATTCCTTCGGAGAAAAATTCAAGTAATATTTGAGCAAAAAATCCTATTAAGATATAAATGCCGATATCTTCTGTCCCAGATGAATAAATTTCAGGAATAAGATGCAATACGCTTATTGCAAATAAAAATGCACCGCTGAACGAAAGTAGGAGTTTTAGATTTTTACTGCTGATGTTAATAAATAACACACTCACTCCGCTAATGATAACAGATAAAAAAAGAATGATGTACATAAAATAATCCATAGTGTTTTTTATATTAAGCTCTGTAGTTTTGATGTGCTTTCCCTTTCGTAATCGTCATGCCGTGCTACGACTCGGTATCTGCCAATTAGAAACTACTGCTCAGAATCGTGAGATCCCGTGTCGTGGCAAGGGATGACAGTTTAATCATAATTAGTATTTTCAAAACCCACAAAAAAATCCTTTTAAATCATGAAGATCGGAAAAAATCAGCGTTCCATTTCCTCAAATCTTCCTAGCAACTATTATCAACCTATCAGAACTCAATTCATCAAACTCCTCCAACTTATAATTGCCCCACAAATGTACTATTTTAAGTTTATTTGCTTCAAAGTATTTCTTAAAATCGGCTAGTGTTAATGCTTTTACCCGTTCTTCAAAATCATATGCTTTTCTTTTATCGGTAAACTGAATTTTTTTTACAATGAAATTGTTTTCAAGCGTTTTGATGATTTTAAAATCAATGCCATCAACTGTTTTTGTTTCTTGACAAGAAAGATTTGCAATTACTTTTTTCGAATTCATAAAATCTAACACCATTATGCCGTTTGGTTTTAATGCTTTGGATACTGCGTTGATAACGGCATTGTCTTCTCGCTCCTGTTCAAAGTATCCGAAGCTGGTGAACAGATTTAAAACCACATCAAAATAATTGCTGCGAAAAAGTTTTCGCATATCGTGGGTATAAAAATGCAGTGTTTCATTTTCTTGCATTTTTGCACAAGCTATACTGCCTTCAGAAAGATCAATGCCAGTAACATTAAATCCCTTTTTGTTGAGGTAAATAGAATGTCGTCCTTTGCCGCAGCCTAAATCTAAAAACCGATTTGTTTTTTCCGGTTTTAGTAATTGAATTAAATTATCGATAAACAATTCGGCTTCCGAAAAATCTCTGCTTTTATACAAAACATGATAGTAAGGCGAGTTGAACCAGCATTCAAACCATTCAAGATGTTTAATTTCAGACATTTTAAGAATATTTGTACAAAAGTATAAATTATTAGCCCCAATTGATTAAATTTGGCGTAGTAACAAAACATTATGGCAAAAATCAATCAAATTGCTCCTGTTGATTGGCAAACCGAACTCAAAGCGGCTGCTTTTAAGTACCATTTACTTATTGCTTGGGTGGCTGTTGGCTTAAATCCTATTTGGGCCATTGGCGACTATTTCAATAGCCCTTTTCATTTTATAGATTTTCTTATTTTTCGTGTAGCGGTTTCTGCAGTTACATTGGTTGTCGTATTGTCGAAAAACAAACTTAAGAACCATCCTGAATACATTGCTTTTATTCCTTTCCTTGGAATCTCTATTCAAAACGCATACATGTTCAGCGTCATGAATGTGGATGAATTGCAAAAACATACATTCGCTTACATTGCTTTATTTATCGGAGCAGGAATGTTTGTTCTATGGCGTCCGATTTATTCAGTGATGATAGTTGTTATTTCAATCATAGCGAATATTGTTTGCTTTTGGTTGTTTGGACATCTAAAAACAGGAGATATTCTTATCAATGGTGGAATGCTTACCTTATCGGTTGCCCTGTTTACCATTTTACTGATTTATACGCGGACGAATCTTACTAAAAAAGAAATCATTGCCCGTTTGGCTTTGGCCGAATCCAACAATCTTCTGGAAATAAAAAACGAAATCATTGAAGAAAAAAGCAAAGACATTCGTGATAGTATCAATTATGCGCAACGTATACAACAAGCCATTCTTCCTGCTCCTGAAAAAATGGATGCCGTTTTAAAAGACTACTTTATTTTGTTCAAACCAAAAGATGTTGTGAGTGGAGATTTTTATTGGTATGCAACTGTAAAAACAACTCCTCAAGATGGTAAGACTTCTGATAACATTGTAGTGATGGCAGCTGTTGATTGTACAGGTCATGGTGTTCCTGGAGCATTGATGAGTATTATCGGAAGTACTATTTTAAACCAAACTATAACAGCCGCTGCAGTAAATTCTCCTGCTGATGCTTTAGGCTTTTTGAATAAAGAAATTACAAAAACATTAAACTCCATTAAGGATGGAATGGATATGGCTTTGTGTGCTATCAATTTCGAAAAAATGGAATTGCAATATGCAGGAGCAAACAATCCATTATACATTGTGCGTCAAAAACAATTCATAGAAGTAAAACCCGATAAGCTGGCTATTGGTGCAGATACCGACAATGCAGAAGTGAAGGTGTTTACCAATCATCTGGTTAAATTAGAAAAGGGCGATTCGGTATATTTATTCACGGATGGTTATGCCGATCAGTTTGGTGGTCCAAATGGTAAAAAATTCAAATACAAAAAATTTCAGGAATTGTTGATCGAGATGCAGGACAATACAATGGAGGAACAAAAACACATTCTTAATTTTCATTTCGAGCAATGGAAGGGAGCACTTGACCAGGTTGACGATATACTAGTCATCGGGATAAGAATCTGATAATTCGTCAATCCCGAGTAAGCCTGCCTGTCGGCAGACAGGGAACGCACCTCGGGATAAGACGATATACTAGTCATCGGGATACGAATCTGATAATTCGTCAATCCCGAGTAAGCCTGCCTGTCGGCAGACAGGGAACGCACCTCGGGATAAGACGATATACTAGTCATCGGGATACGAATATAAATCAATGTCTTGTTTCGGAGCGTCACCCTGAGCATTCTGCGTTGAAGCAGACACATCGAAGGGTAGATAATTGAAAAAGTGAATGTACATCGCTTAGAATAATGTATGCTTAGTTCCTCGACTCCGCTCGGAATGACCTCCCTTCGGTCGAGCTCAGCATGACGACTAAATGAACTATAGTTTACCCTCAATCACCTCGTCCCCTAATCACCTCGTCCCCTAATCACCTCGTCAGTCAATCACCCAATTACCTAATCACCTTTCCTAAAAATTTATATCTTTACTTCCAAATAAACGGTTTTGAATAAAATTTACTCCAGATATTTAAATGCTTTATTGGTTATAACACTATTCTTCGGTGTTATAAATTCCGTTAGTTCTCAGGAATTCAAATTTAGTCACATTACTGCTGACCAAGGTTTATCCATGGGAGTGGTTAATTGTGTATTGCAGGATAGCAGAGGTTTTATGTGGTTTGGTACTCAGGATGGATTGAATAAATATGATGGGTACAACATCACCGTTTTTAAAAACAATCAACTCGATTCCAATTCTCTTTCCAATAATTTTATCAATACACTTTACGAAACTAAAAGTGGGCAACTCATCATTGGGACCAATGGTGGTGGTTTTGATTCGTATAATTTAAGCACCGGAAAGTTTACTCATCATATTGGTGTGCAGGGTAATAAAAATAGTTTGAGCAACAATAATGTAAAAGCTGTTTTGGAAGATAAAGAAGGATTGTTGTGGATAGGTACTGATGATGGACTGAATTCATACAATCAAAAAACAAAAAAATTTACTCGTTATCTCAACAACAATAAAAATCCAAATACAATTTCCAATAATAATGCTTGGTGCTTATTAGAAGGCTCGGATGGTAAATTATGGGTTGGTACTTACGGTGGCGGATTAAATTCTTTCGATAAAACAACAGGGAAGTTTGAGCATTTCAATCAATTCAATAGTTCAGGGAGTTTGTTGTATGAAAACATTAATCTTATCCGAACGATTTATGAAGATAAAGAAGGCATGTTTTGGATTGGAACTTTTGGAGAAGGAGTGCAAATTTTTGATCCGCATTCGGGTAAGTTTATCAAGAATATTAGAAATTCAGAATCGGATGCAAATACTTTGAGCAATGATAGAATTCTGAGTATTAATGAAGACAATAGTGGCGTTTTGTGGATTGCTACATATGGCGATGGAATAAATTTGTATAATAAAAAAACCGGGAGATTTAGAAATATTCTGTTCGATGAAAAAAATCTGACAGGCATCAGCAGCAATCAAATAAAATGTATTTATCATGATAAAGTAGGTTCTGTGTGGATAGGAACAGAAGGCGGTGGAGTAAATGCACATTTCAGAGCGTCTAGTAAATTTAAATTTTTCACAAATAATTCGGGAGCAACTCAAGGCTTAAAAAGTAATATTGTTTATGCTTTATTAGAAGATAGAGATGGACTGTTGTGGATTGGAACTGGTCGTGGAGGATTGTCTACGCTTAATAGAGAAACAAATACCTATGAACATTATCCACAGTTATCAAAAGGTGCAAACGAATCCATTCTTTCTTTGTGTGAAGATTCAGAGGGAATTATTTGGGTAGGAACTTGGGGTAATGGTTTGCATTCGTATAATAAAAAAACGAAAAAAGTTGTTTCTTATCCCGAATTCAAAGAAGTAGAGGCTGGTACAATCGTTTCAGTTTTTGAAGATGTAAATGGTAATATTTGGGTTGGGACTTACGGGGCGGGAGTGTTTTTCTACAATAAAACAACTGAAAATTTCACTCAGTATAATAGCACGAATGGCTTAAGCATAAATAATATTTATAATATTAATCAGGACAGCAAAAAAAATATTTGGATTGCAACCGATGGAGGTGGAGTGGTTAAGTTTAATTCTGAATCAAATGTTTTCAGAACGTATAATCGTGATGAAGTAGCGAATAGTATCAGTTCAAATACGGTGAATTGTACCTATGAAGATCCTGAAGGGAATATGTGGTTTGGTACAACCAATGGCTTGAATAAGTTGGATGCGAAAACAGGAAAATTTGTTGCCTATTTCGAAAAAGATGGTTTGCCTAACGATTTTATTTATTCTATACTTCCTGATAGTAAAGGGAATTTATGGATGAGTACCAATAAAGGAGTTTCACGTTTTAATCCTAAAATTAAAAACGAAAATGGTGCTGCTTTTAGAAATTACGATGTAAATGATGGTTTGCAAGGGTTGGAATTTAATCAAGGTGCATACCATCAATGTGATGATGGAGAAATATTTTTAGGCGGAGTAAATGGATTTAATGTTTTTCATCCTGATAAAATTCAGGACAATCCGAACGTTCCTCAGGTTCATATTATTTCCTACAAACGATTTGGTAAGGAAGTATTTTTAGATACGTTGATCTACGATAAAAAATATCTGGAACTTACTTACAAGCAAAACTTTTTCTCGTTTGATTTTGTTGCATTGGATTATCAGATGCCGGGAAAAAATAAATACTCTTATATGTTAGTAGGAGTGGATGAAGACTGGTCGCCACCCAGCACACAGCGTTACGCCAGTTACACCGAATTAAGCGGAGGTGATTATGTGCTGCGGGTTCGTGGAGCAAACAATGATGGCACTTGGAACAATGAAGGAGTAACATTTCATATTCGTATTAATCCACCTTTTTGGAAAACAAAAGTGTTTTATGCATTTTGTATAGTCATTGTGATTGCAGGTTTTTGGGGTTTTGTGAAATACAGAACAAGCTCCATCAAACGTGAAAATAAAATTCTGGAAGAAAAAGTAGAAGAGCGAACACAAGAGTTGGCTCAAAAGAACAAAGACATTACAAGTAGTATTCAGTATGCCAAGCGAATTCAACTGGCAATTCTACCGCCTTTGGAGCAAATATTTAAATATTTCCCTGAGTCGTTTGTGCTCTACAAACCAAAAGATATTGTAAGTGGAGATTTTTACTGGTTCGGAGTGAAGGATGGTGTGAAAATAATTGCAGCAGTAGATTGTACGGGTCATGGAGTTCCGGGAGCTTTTATGAGTATGATTGGACATAATTTATTGAATCAGATCATCAGCGAAAATGGCATTGCGGAGCCGGATGAAATATTGAATGCCTTGCACCGTGGCGTTCAGGCAGCCTTAAAGCAAGGAACAAATGTGGTGGATACTAGTGATGGTATGGATATGGCAATTTGCTGTATTGATACCAAAAATAATGAATTGAAGTATGCCGGGGCTTACCGACCATTATTTGTAGTAAACGGAACCCAATTTAGCAAAATTGAAGCTGACAAAAATTCAATAGGTGGCTCGCAGCTGGATGCCGACCGTAAATTTACTGCACATACCCTTAAAATTAATAAGGGCGATACTTTTTATTTGGCTTCGGATGGCTATGCCGATCAATTTGGAGGAGAAAAAGGCAAGAAATTTATGATAAAGCGATTCAACGAATTGACCATGGCTATGCAGGAGCAAAGCATGGAAGAACAATGTAAGACCTTGGATCAAACATTTGAGAATTGGCGTGGAACATACCAGCAAATTGACGATATTTTGGTGATTGGAATCAGATTTTAAACTTTTAAACCCCATTTTTGTCAAAAATTTGACAAATTGTAAAAAATTCCTATATTTGGTGCTAGGATAAAGCATCGAAAAAACTAAAACCCCCAATACCATGAAACGTATTCTATATTCATCACTTTTATTTGTTTCTGCAGTAGCTGCACTAACACTTAATTCTTGCAAAAAAGAAGAGCCAGACACAGAAACACAATCAGCTATTGATAACAGTGTTTGTGAAGGCGAATTCACGGGGAGAATGGGTATTATAAATAGTATTGCTATTAAAGAACAAGGTGTAAAATCTATGAGAACACCTGGTCAACCGATGATTAGTTTTGCTCCTGGTGATACAGCAAGTTTTCCCATTACTATGATCATCGATTATGGAGTTGGGACAACAGACCCTATTGATGGGAAAACACGTAAAGGAATAGTTACTGCAATGTTTGATCGTTCGTGGGATACTTTAGGTTGTAACGTTGTAGTTAAATTGGTTAACTATTATGTAAAAACAGCTACTGGAACTAATTTCGTTCAATATGCATGTGATAGTATCAAAATCGGACATCCTTCTGCCTTTACTTATACAAACGATATCGTTGGTGGAAAATGTATTGCTGCCAGCTGGAACCTAGAGTGGGCTGCTAGCAGAACCTTAACTCAAACTGCAGGCATGGGTGATACATTGTTGACAAATGATGTATACCAATTTAGCGGAAATGCAGTTGGAAAGACACGTGAAGGAAAGAATTACGCTGTTAGTGTGGTTTCTCCGGTTACAAAGAGCATGTCTTGTACTTGGATCCAATCGGGAAGAATCGATTTGACTCCTGAAGGCAAAGCTACACGTACGGTTGATTATGGAACGGGAATTTGTGATGATCAGGCAACTCTTACTATCAATGGTAATTCATTTGCTTTTACGATGAATTAATGAATATATGAAAATCCTTATTTACTAAGGTTTTTCAAAAGAGTATCAAGTTAGATTAATAAGGAGTAAAAAATTAGTGTTTGCTGTTTGATTAATTAAACTTATTTATATATTTGCTTAATTAACAAATCAGAATTATCAGCTTTATCGATTTAACTTAGCGTTTATGATGTTAGATATTTACGATTTTTATGATAAAATGGAGCGTAATAATATTATGCTCTCTTTTAAAGGTGATATCACTTCTGAATTACTTACCTCAATTTTGCAAATAATGGAATCCAAATTGGATAATTTGCAGGAAGAACCTAAGATAAAAAAGAAAGTTTACAATGTATTGGTTGAGTGTCTTCAAAACCTGTATCACCACATGGATGAAGTAGCACCTGAACAAAATGATGTTATCCGTTCCGCAATTTTTATGATTGGTAAATTAGATAATCAATACAATATCGTTACAGGAAACTACATCAAAAAGGAAAACGTAGAAGGATTAAAAAAACGCTTAGAGGATATTAATTTATTATCTAAAGAAGAATTAAAAGAATATTACAAAGCAGTATTAAATAATGGTGAAATGTCCATGAAAGGCGGAGGCGGATTAGGAATGATTGACATAGCACGTAAAACAGGGGAGAAATTAAATTTCAACTTTTCACCGGTAGACGATAAATTCTCATTTTTCAGTTTAAACATTAAAATATCACAATAAAAATAAGATTATGGAAACAATTTCAATTGAAGGAACACCAAAAACGCCAACTATCACTTTTGATACAGGAAAAGGATTTTTAGAAATTAAAGGTCGCTCAATCCCTGAAAACTCAATCGAGTTTTACAAGCCGTTAGTGGATTGGTTAGAGAAATATGCAGCAAAACCTCAGGCAGCTACCAACGTAAATATTCAATTAGAGTATTTTAATACAAGTTCATCTAAATGTATTTTAGATGTATTTAAAAAATTGGAAGCAATCAACAAAGGTGGAAGCACTGTAGTTATCAATTGGTATTACGAAGAGGATGATGAAGATATGTTAGAAGCTGGTGAAGATTATCAAGCAATTATCAACGTACCATTCAAAATGGTTCAGGTAGCTGAATAATAAAAATCCCTTTAAAATTATATTTAAGCGAGATAATGTGCAATTCCTGCACTTTTTCTCGCTTTTTTATTGCCCGAATAAAAACGTACATTGGTCGAATAATTACCCAATTTAGATAAGAATCTATAAATTAGTCCGTTCTTTTGCAATCCAAACAAGAGTCAACATCGTATTTGCTAATAGATAATGAACACAAAGGAATTTATAGAATCAGGAATCATTGAGATATACATCTTAGGACTTGCAAGCAAAGCAGATTCCGAAGAAGTAGAACGCATGGCCCTTGCTCATCCTGAAGTGAAAAAGGAAATGGAAGCAATTGCCATTACCCTCGAAAAATTTGCACAGCAAAACAGTAAACAACCTCATCCATCCATCAAACCATTATTGATGGCTACAATTGATTATACCGAAAGATTAGAAGGCGGTGAGCCTCAAAGCTTCCCAACTATTTTAAATGAGCATTCAAAAATTGAGGATTATAGCGAGTGGTTGAACAGAAAAGACATGGTTGCTCCTGCTGATTTTGAAGAAATTTATGCAAAAATTATAGGCTTTACACCTGAGGTAACTTCTGCAATTGTATGGATGAAAAATATGGCACCCGAAGAAGTGCATGCCAATGAATATGAAAAATTTCTGATTATTGAAGGAACTTGTGATATTACAATTGGAGATAAAGTTCATCAACTTGTTTCTGGAGATTATTTGACAATTCCACTTCATGTGGATCACAATGTAAAGGTAACTTCTAAAACCCCTTGTAAAGTTATCTTACAAAGAGTTGCTGCATAAAATATTTAAGCGTTAAAAAAAAGCGTCACACATATTGTGTGACGCTTTTTTTATGATTGCTATTTTATAATGTCTTTTTAAAACGCATACCCTATTGTAATTTTAGCGCTGAAAGGTGTCCCAGGAGTAAAATGTAATTCACTGACAGGTACATCTTCAAAAGGCAATCTGCTTTCTGTATCAAATTGTGCTTCATTCCATTTTGTATTCAAAAGATTTTCAATAGAGCATCCGATTCTGAAATGTTCGGTTTTATAATTTACAGAAAGATCAATAATATTATATCCTCTAGCAATAACTGTATTGGATTCATTTGCCGGACGATTTGCCATGTAACGATAGCGGATTCCAGTTTCTGTTTTTTTGAATTTGAAAGTAATTCCACCTGCTGATGTTGCAATAGGCGCTAAAGGAATGGAGTAGTCGCTTTCCAAACGGTTTCCTAAAAGTGTATCGGTAAATACATTTTTTGAAATGTTTAAATCTGTATCAGCAAAAAGCCATTTTGTGATTTGATATCGAGCGCTGAAATCAATCCCTGTTCTTCTGCTTGACCCTTTGTTTTCGGTGGTTCCATCATCACCAACATATACCAGTTCGTTTTCAAGTTCCAATCCCCAAAAAGCAAAGGAAGCAACAAATTGTTTACCTATATGAAGCAATGAGCCAATTTCTGCACCGATCGAACGAGGTAATTGGTGGTTATCAGACTCCTGAACAGAAGAGCGTGCATCATTGGAATGGTAGCCACTTCCAGCATTTAAGAAAAGTTGAAAACGGTCGTTAGCTGTATAAATAAAATTTAATTTCGGACTAAACAATGTTTGATAATTGTATCCTGAATAGTTTCGATGAGTAGAATCCGATGGTAAAAGATCGGTTACATCAAAAATGTAATAATCGTATCGGCCTCCTAATTCTAAACGAAAATGATTGTTGAATTGAAATGCTTCATTTATATAAAATCCTGTAGCACGTTCTTGAATCTTAGCACTTGCTCTTGCTTCTAATCGGGTACGATCCAGCGTGTGCCACAATTCATTCTCAATTTCATCGGAACGAAAAGTAGCACCAAGTGTAAATTTATTGTTCAAGTTTCCCAATTTATGAGGAATAGTATAACGGGTATTGATTCCACGTATGCTTCTATTATCACCCTGCTCAATTTCATCACCATTAACGGCATCATCTAAATAAAAAGTAAAATTGGAAAATAATTTAAAACGATAATTGGAAGCATAAACTTGCGATTCAAATTCACCACCATTTACATTTGCTTTGTAAATAAGATTTAAATTATTACGAGATGTCGAGCCGCCTTCTGAAGGATCGATACTACCATAACGGCCAATTAACCCTGATTGAATTGCTCTTTCAGGAACTTGACCTGAAGCATTCCAGGTTGAACCGAATCCGGATGCAGAGAAACTAAGATTGCTGTTATCATTGATTGTAAAAACAGTTTTTGAAAATATATTAAAACGATTAAAGTCTTGACTCTTTTCAAAATAGCCTCTATTGTTAGTGATGTCAGCAACAAAATAAGAAGTAATGTTTTTCGAAAACTTAGGAATTTGAAGCATAGTTAATGCACGCTTGGATGTCAGATTTTCAATTTCTGGAACTCCTGCCGTTTCTAAAAGAAAAAGATTGTTTTCAAGTGTATCTGCAGTATTAAACTGAACGGCAGCACCTGTTGCGAAATTTCCATGCTGAGGTGTGTAGGGTCCTTTAAAAACATCCATGCCTTTTACTGTTTCAGGAATAAGGAAGTGGAGGTCTTCATAACCTTGTCCGTGGCCATGACTTGGCATATTAACTGGGATTCCATCAACAAACGTAGCTACATCTGTTCCGTGATCGCAATCAAAACCCCTTATGAATATTTGCTCTGCTTTTCCTCCTCCTGCATGCTGCGCAATAAACAATCCCGGTACCAAACGAAGCATGTCTTGTGCAGAATTTTTTGGGCGATTTTCAAAATCAATCGTACTTAAATATTTTGAAGAAGCAGCTGACGTTGGTCGGTCGCTAGAAATATCAACGGTTGTTAATGTTGTAGGACTAAAAATAAATTCAAAAATAAATTCCTTTAGTTCATTTTCAGCAAGCGTCACCGCTATTTTTTGTGCTTCATAACCAAATTTACTAAGGCTTAATTCATAAGTTCCTGCCGGTAAAGTAATGTATGAAAACTTTCCATTTGCATCTGTATGTGTGTGTGTAGTATTTTTTCCGATGCTCACTACCACATCTTCAATAAACTGTTTTGTTTCTTTGTCTGTTACAACTCCTTTAATGATTCCTGTTTGAGCGTATGCCGCTGTAACGGAAGATAAAATAAAGTAAAAGATAAAATGTCGTAAAAATAGGTTCATGATACTGTGTATTAAGTGTTATGAAAAAAAATAAAGAACCGGCTAAACTTCTTGGAATTTTATAAAAGTATATTTCGGCTATTAAGACTACAAAAACTTAAAGCTTTCAATCCCTTGAAATTTGTACGAAATGATTTGTAATGTTTATTGTTCAAACAAGTTTAATCAGTTCTTTAAAAAAATAAAAAGGATTATGCTCGAGGAGGAGGGGTTGTTATTTGAATAAAAGCATCTTGGAGAGGCTTTGTATCATGAGAAAATTTTATTGAAGAAGTTGTTTGATAAATTTCAAACTCAAAAACTTTGTTATAAAGGTGGTTTGCTAATGTTTCAAACATAAATGAAGGAGTGGTCTCTTTGGATTTGTTTTGTTGCCGATTGGATTCATCTATTAATTCAGCATGTAAGTGATAAGCTCCGTTTTCATAATGCACCGTTGTCATGTGTTGCATTTTATAAAAAGTGTGAGCGATGATATCGTTTGCAATAGAAAAAACAGGTTTTAATAAGGCAAAGGAATACATGCATATAAATGCATAAATGATAACCTTTTTTATATGTTTTTTACACGCCATTACCTCATATACGATAAGACAAGCGGCCTGGATTGGCTAGGATGGAAAAAAAACGCGTTCGATTGTCCAGTACAATGAAATTAGCGCAATTACAGCAGAAATAGGGATTACAACCCTTTTTTTGTACCAAGGTTTGGAGCTAAACCACTTCCCGATTAAGAGCCAAGCTAATAAAATCACACTTATTTGTCCCAATTCCACTCCTAAATTAAAAGTAAGGAGAGAAAGCAGAAATTTGTCTTCCGGCAGGCCTAAGTCGGTTAAAACACTTGCGAATCCCATTCCGTGAATCAAGCCAAATGCAAATACAATCAATATTCTGGAAGGTCTCAGTTGATCTGAAATAATATTTTCAATGGCAACAAACATAATCGATAAAGCAATCACTGGCTCAACAATATATGTTGGTGGAGAAATAATATCATACATGGCTAAGCCAAGTGTAATGGAATGAGCAATTGTAAATGCAGTAGCTTGCCAGATAACCGTTTTTAATTTCGGGCTTAAAAAAAACAAACAAACAACAAATAAAATATGGTCTAATCCCAATGGAATAATGTGGGTATACCCTAATTCTAAATAAATACGGGCAATGTCTTCCGTTGGAAACCCTGTAAGATCAATGCCATGAGCCTGCACGATTTGTGGAAGAAAGAGCATTGTCAGAAAAGCAATTGAAAATAAAATTACTTTTTTAGTGGAAAATATCATTTAGGATGCAACTATGTATTTCAAAACTTCATTTTTTAATTCAATGTCCGTAATAAACGGATTTGTACTCAATGCCATTTTTATTAATTCGATTCCTTTTTCTTTTTCTCCAGCTTTTATTTTTATTAATCCGGCACGACAAAGTAAAATTGGATTTTCACAATTGGTACGTAACGCTTTGTTAATCATTTTATCTGCAGTAACATAATCACCCTTCTTGTAATTCACCCAAGCTACTGTTTCGCAAACGTCAATGTTATCAGGCCTTCTTTCATATTCAAGCAGTGCGTGTTTTAAGGCATTCTTAGTGTCATATACCTTTAAATATGCATATGCTAATTCTTTATCTGCATAATGTCCGTGTGAACTACTGCTTTCGTCTTCGTTGGATAATGGGCTTAGCATTTCAATTACACTTTCTGCAGATTTTTTTTCTTTTTCGATTTCTGAATTTAAGTGATAAAGATCTGTTAATTCATCAGCAAAAGAATATTCAATAATCATCTCTTTTGCTCTTTCATAATATTTAATAGCTTCTTTATAATTTCCTTTTGCTTTTTCAATTTTGCCCAATCCTGCAATTGCAAATGCATAATCAGGCCGTTCTTGTAGTGCTAATTTATAATGATATTCTGCAGTATCCAAATGTCCGGCACTTTCATATAAATGAGCTAGAATCATTCTTGTCCATTCGGTTTGTTCCAAACCCGGATAGCCTGCACATACTGCAAGTTTACAAGCCACTATCGCTCCATTCAAATCACCGTGTATTTCTCTTAAATAAGAAACACGGGCATAAGAACGAATGTCTGGACGAATAGAAATCATTTTGTCCGACATTTTTACAGCTTCAGGATAATTCCCAAGTTCAACATACGCATCACACATTAACCCATAAATAAAAGCACTGTTCGGATTTAAGGGCAATGCTTCTTTTGCAACAATCAAGGCATCAGAAAAATGATGTTGTGATAAAAGTACAGTTGCTTTGCAACACAAGGCATCAAAGTTTTTTGGCTCATGTTTAATCACATCTTCTAATAATTCAAGAGCAGCACCATCATAATATCCATGATCACCTGTTACTCGAGCTTCTTGAATGTAGGCTTGCGCTAGGTTAAGTTTTGCCTTGTAATTTTCTGGATTCAGTTCAATTGCAGCTAATAAATCCTGAATTGCTTTTTTTGTATCCATCCATTCACCTGATAGCGCGATAGATCCAACCCTTTCTTTAAACCCAGCAACCTGTTGTTTTGGTTTTTTTGCAAAGATTAAAATGAATGAAAAAAGGAGAAGGGTTATTACAACTAAAATGGTATATCGATGTTTTTGCATTTGCATTTATTTTAAAAAAGTCGCTCCGATAATCTGGAGCGACTTTTTGTATTCCACTAAACTATTTTGAAACTGTTATTTTCATTGTTTGAACAATTTTTCCATTGGATGAAAGTGAAGCAATATAAGTTCCACTGCTCACGCTTTCTGGACTCCATACTGTTTCATAAGTTCCATCTTGCACTTTCTGATTTACAAGTGTAGCAACTTTTCTACCTGTTAAATCAAAAATACTAATATTTACATTTGCTGTTTCAGCAACTCTGTATTTAATAGTTGTGCTTTCTCTGAAAGGATTCGGATAATTTTGAATCATGTTCAAAGCAGGAGCACTCATGTTTAAACCATATCCGTTGATACCTGTAATCAATGGTGTAGGACCGCCACATTTTCCAAATCCACTCCAAGGACTTTGTGCATATGGGAAAGTAGTTTTGAAAGTAGTGTCGTTCATTTCCACACCTGTAGTGTAACCAAGTACTCCTAATAAATCAGCAGTAAGTGGTGACATACCAATAGGACGATCATCATACCATAATCCAACTGCAGCAAGTACAACTCCACTCACCGCTTGTAATTCAATACGAGTAACATCATCTTCCAGTCTTCTTCCATTCGGAAATCCATCCATGTTCGGAATCCACTGAAGTGCAGAAGAAGAAGCATAAGTAGGATCAGTTAATCCCAATACAGCTGCTTGTATTAATCCAAGTGAACTAAATTGTGGGTGACTTCTAGGAGTAACAGGTACCGCCATATTCAAGCGTAACATGTCTCCAAAAATTGGTAAGAAATTATTGATGAAAGGTTTTCCAGCAGTTAAAGGATTTCCATCCGTTTTTCCTGTAGCCAATTGATATGGTGGCATGTTAGGAACACCCGTATGAAAAATTGGTAATAAATCCACCGAACGCGGTTTGTTATTTCTCAATAAATATTTACCAAAAATAGCAGTATCCAATGCAGTACCAGTAGTAGCAGGATTTCCGTAAAGAACAAATAATCCATCGTTACCATTGGTAAAGTTCACAGGTCCTAAAACCGTTTGTGAAGCCGTTTGGATTCTAAGTGCAGAAAATGCAGGCACAGCAGAACCAAATGCAAGGTCATCCATGTACAATGCTAATTCAGGATTGCAATAATAATTTTCCATAGCAGTATCTTCTGCATAAGGAGTTAATGAATTCCATTTGTCTTTTGAACCAATAGGAATCACTGCTTCATTTGTTAATGGCATACCAATACGAGATACTTGAACGTATGTTCCAGCATCTACAGGGTTTCCACCGGTTGTGCTTAATGTACGAGTTGTTGGTCTGCTTGCCGAAGCCCAAACACCGATAACGAAGTTAGGGTCTAAAATGCTCGTTGCAGATGTAACACTCAACCCTGTTTTTTGTAAAGTGCTGATTGGAATTTTAATTGCAATAGCATGAACATTCTTATTGCCAACTCCATCCAAAGGTCCCATTCCCGCACGTGTTTGTCCAAGGTCGAAAATACCACCTAAGTCAACAAAGAAAGGATCATCAGTAGGTCCGCAGAAAATAGTTTCTCCACCGCCACCTGTAGCAGGAGCAATAGCAGCTGTCATTAACGCATTGTAGCTAGCTGCTCCCAAACCTGCCGTACCAGTGATAGAGCGAGGTCCGATGTTTGGAGGAGGAACAACTCCTGTAGTCACAATTGTGCTAAATGGTCCGCCATTAATACTTTTTTCAGCAACATAAGTTGTCTTCAAATTTTCTTGTCCTAAACGGATGTTGAAAAAAGTAGTTGGATCTTCGTTCACTTTGGAAAAAGTAAAACGATAAGTTAAATCATCACCAGTGATTCCATCATTTTCAACGTGAATTTCATAACGCACATTCTCACCGAATGAAGCATAATTTGGTCCACCTTGTGGTAATTGCAAAGGAACATAGTTTGCAATAATTGTAACTGTGTTTGTGTCATCCGGACTTCTAAAAGCATAGAGGTCTGTGTTGTCAGCCAAAGGATCGTTAGCAATCAATGGCGCTTCCCTGTGGCTGGATGCTTCCACAATGGATTTCTGAGAATCCCAAACTCCGAGTGTTATTGCTGTTGCAACAACTCCTGCGATTGTTAGGAACTTTCCGGTTGATATCTTTTTCATGATTTTTCTTTTTAAATTTTCATTTATAATTTATTACTGACCGCTATGGTTTGCATATCCACTCCAAGGAGTTTGTGCATACGGGAAAGTAGTTTTGAAAGTAGTGTCGTTCATTTCCACACCTGTAGTGTAACCAAGTACTCCTAATAAATCAGCAGTAAGTGGTGACATACCAATAGGACGATCATCATACCATAATCCAACTGCAG